>Ga0209657_1002159_pt1 | contig 11215 bp, 12 predicted proteins | sample SaaInlV_100m_DNA_FD_184650 | JGI IMG/M metagenome (GOLD analysis project Ga0209657, IMG submission 184650) | Marine microbial communities from expanding oxygen minimum zones in the Saanich Inlet - SI037_S3LV_100m_DNA (SPAdes) (version 2) | ecosystem: Environmental > Aquatic > Marine > Intertidal... | reverse complement strand
GGGCAACTTGGCATTGCAATGAGTTCTTCATAATGTCCGAAGAAGTTAAATCCAGGGGAAACGTAGTCCGCAGTCTTTGTCCATGTCGGTGGAACTTCACACTGATTTTCCATATTAAACGGATCGAACGTATGTTCCCAATCTTCCACCAAACCTGTTTGACCGTGATACGTCTGGTTATACCAAGTTTCTTGGAGGTTCCAGTGTTGTTCTGGTGGGGATACCGATATTGTCACTGTTTCAATTTTTTGACTTGTATTAGACTTGGTAGTTGAAACACTTCGCACGTCGTGCCACAATGCGTTTTCATAGGGATTGTTGCCATTCTGACCCAGGATTGGAAACTTTGCCTTAATCCGACTGAGATCTTTCCATAAAAGTTCTGTTCCACCCGGACTAAATGGCAACCATTCGTTGTCATCAAAGTGAAAATTAATAGCACGTTCTATATGGGGTTCATAACCATATGACGTCACACTAATACCAGTAAAGGTCAATTCCCCATCTGGATTAAACGGGGCAGGACAATGCGACTGTGGATGTGTTGAGGCCGCAGTCTCCGTTGATGTTGTAGTTATGTCAAAAGTCTCTGACATTTGCATTGACTCACTCTCACTCCCATCATCATCGATACTATCAATCACGTCGGAAGGCCACGGACAACCTCCACACTCGGTACTACTTGGGTGGGCAAACGGAACTTTGTGTTCGGTGTAAGCCACCGCATCGTCCTGTGCATTTACATCGCATGACAACTTAAGCAGACCTCCAATAGAACCTACGTACGCACTAGGACAATAAGGAATACATCCCGCAGTATGGTGATCGCAAACCGACTCTGGATTATCTCCCGCATCCCCCACAACATCACATGAAATTGCTCCAGACCCAAAATCTCCTCCAGTATATTTCTCACTAGTCGTAACAAACTGCATACACATATTAGTGGTCATATCAATATATTTCTTGGGTGGGCAACATTTAAACGCACTCATCGAGTATGCATATCGGGTCTGTTCAAAATACCCGGGTTGACCACCAGGATAACCATCTCTGTCCGGCATATGATAATGATCCCACTCACCCGATTCCGCAGGTGCAATTCCTGTAAGTTCTTCGGGTTCACCTATTTCAAGTTTTTCGCACGAGAGTCTTGCCGAATTGAAACCAGTCTCACCAAGGACGGCACTTGGTTCACCAATTGGATAATATACCCCCGTTGATTTATCATCGTCAAGTGAATACCAATGTTCCGCATTATCAGATGTAACTTCTGTCCAGGTTGGTTTGGTTTCTCCGCAACGGTCAATAACATATCGTGTTATTTCATAACTATAGTATGTTTGTGCCGGTTGTGTTTCGGTTTGCGTCGTCATATGTCAGTCTCCCAATTATTTCATTAAAGTGGATTTCCCACTTATTATAAATATTCTATATACGAAGTTTTTATAGTTTACATATCGTATTTCTCACCGAAGAAGGTTGTAACGTGTGGATCACCATCAATGTGTGGTGGAGGTGGTGGAGGTAGAGTCGGTGTTGGTGATGGAGTCGGTTCACGATCTTGAATGTCCAGTACACCCTGTTCAGCTGAATGCTGTTGGCATCCATACACCATTTCCCGTGACGTCCAATGATCACTTTGAATTCCAGATGCTCCGTATGCCGACGAACTAGGACTTCCCCGAGTAATCGGTGGAGTTGCGAAATCGAAAAGTCCTTCCCATGACCAGTCCACATCCCACGGGCAATCGTGTTCGGTGGCACCACCCTCTGGACTATAAAAACCAACATTATTCCAGTATGCTCCGAGATCGGGTGCCATTAAAACACTACTTTCCGAATTCCCAACCATATATGATGAATATTTCGATGAATATCCAACGTGCCACCAATTATGCGACAATTGCGAGTAGGTGGCATCGGCCGGCCGTGAAGGATCAACCCAATTATAATATCGTGTCCAGAGTGCATCCGGTTTAGTCCCGAAACCTGCCTTGGCGGTGTCGGTGGATGCGGTGTTATTCCAATAGTCATCGAGGCCGCTTTGAGTCTCTTTTAAATACTCTCCCGCAAAAATGGCAGTTGGTGCATGGCCGGGGGCATTGGTGAAGAGTTCTGAACTTACAATTAAGTCATAATCACAATTCTCCATTGGTAAGGTAAACGTTAATGACTCTCCCGTTTTTATCAATGACGCAACACCATTCACTGACACGTCGGAAGTTCCCGTACTTGTTACGTTAATTCCGGTCTCGTTGGATTGGAATGCGTCACCTACGTTGAACGGATGATCGTCACTATTCTCCGTTAGTTCAAAAATATAAGTGTCACCTCTTAACAAAGTGAGATTTTCGTCAGATGCATTCAGTGCCGTTCCGTTGGCTTCTTCACTGAAAAGAAACCACGGGGCAGATTCACTTCGTCTTACATAATATTTTATGGTCTGAGGAATGATGTGTTCTTCGTGTGTAGCAATTCGTTCATTCATTTTTTTCTCCTTAATTAAGTTTACATATCGTATTTTTCACCGAAGAAAGTGCATACGTGTGGGTCACCAGTAATGGTAGGGGGTGGATCACCATGAACCGGGACAACCTTTGCGTCGGGCCAGTGGTTGTTGGTCGTTGTTCCGTCAAATTGAATATCCCCGTAGTTCTCCGTATCCGCAACATTACCAAAGTTGCTTATTTGTTGAATTGAACTACTTAATGTCATAGTTTCCTGGGAATCTGTTTCATATGATAAAATTGCTTCACTTGCTCCATCGAAGATTGTAGTGTCATCTACACTCACAGAAGAAGACCCTGCACTTGAATAGGCCTGCACTGTCGCATAAGCATAACCTATACATGAACAACCTTCATCACTTGATGTTTGTCCACTGATTGAGTTACATTCATTCACTTTTGCCTGTGAACATTCACATTCACATGATGACTCATTCAGTTCCTCATTGCCCATGCAACTTTCGGCGAGATCAGGAATACACATACAGCCGCAAACTGGATAGGAATAAGCAAATGGGTGTTGACAACTTAAAACATCCGATGGAAAGACTTCGGCGTTTGGCCAGCCCTCAGGACAAACTTTGTCCATAGGCTCGATCTCGAGCTCACACGTACAGAAATGGTGGTTAAACCGCATATAAACGCCGTCGCCCCGCAGGGTTTCTGCAAAAGTCAGATTGACCTCAGCCGAGGGGGGCAGGGTGGGATCTGCGAGGAAACATTTATCAATTTGATCTTGTGTGGCATTGCATTGACATTCGCAATCGTGATAAAGGTCCGTCAAAACTTGATTACCGCCGCAGTCCGTTTTGTTTGGGATTCCAGGTACACATTCACATTCACAAGTTTCAGGATTTCTAGATCGTATATCCGGTCTATTGCAATTTGCAGTGGACACACATTTACACTCACAGGTTTCGGAATCCCAGTACTTAATAGGGTCTTCCCATTGTCCAATGGGATTATGAGCAATACATTGTGCTTCCTTTGCGGGATCACAAACACAGTCGCAGTTATCCAGTTGCACGGAGTTTGGTCCGCACTCCCAAGGACATGCACATTCACACGCTGGACCCATATGCGCCCCGTCTTCCCTCTTGAAAGGACAATAGGTATCGTCACACGCACATACGCATACTCCGTCGTCCTCGTAGTTCCAGTACCACGTGTTCGTGCCACTTTCGTTGCACGCGTCGTAGAGCTCTTGTGATACATCTTCACACATATACTCTTGATAATTCATATTTCAATCTCCCATTTATAAACTTGATAAAAATCGCATGAACCCCGTGAACATATCAACCAAATGAATCATCACCATGCACTGCAAAAGTATGTACCAAAATACCACAGGTGGAATTACTATCAGCAACGCATACCCAATAAAAACAATAATGTCATTCCACTTGCTCATAAGCACAGAAGTCCACACATGAGCAATATAAGTCCATATGCGAAAGCAATCGTTACCACCGCACCTATCAACAGAAAGAAGTTAAACAAGAATCTATAAAACGCATTCATCCCTTTCGTTTCAACTTCAGTCGTGCCATGTCCACGACAATGTTCTTCGTATTGATAAACTCGTCCAAGGAAATCATCATCCACTTTCTGCGGTAAATCATATGATTGACAAAATATGTGCTTGGGCAGATGCCATCATCCGTCTTGATAATCTTGTAGTCAAAGACAACATACGCACCAATGTAACTGAACTTGGCAATTATCATCGGCAATCGTTTTGCCAACTCCGCATCTTTCTCGGCAGATTCAATCCATTGGTCAAGGTCTTTGTTCTCCCCACTCAACATATGCGAGAACTTAAAGTCATCATAGTGCTTTGCCTCAATCGTGAACGGAAAGTCCTTCGGTGTTATGATGTCTCCCGTTAAAATCTCAACGACGTCTTGTCGTTCACCTTCCGCATTCTCCGCATTTTCTCCACCGAACATGGCACCGGATCGTGGTGTTCTGCTGAACTTGCCATCAAAATTTTCCTCAAGAAGTTTCGCAACCTCAAGTTCCCACGCATTTCCTTTATCCTTGGATGATTTACCCACAAATATAAATATTGCGAGATGGAGTTTTTATAATTTATAGTTTCCCCCAATCCGCACCAACATTTGAAACATATTTTTTGCTCACAATATTATTCAAACTGTGTTGAAAATTATCAACGTTGGACGTGTACTGCATAATGTGCAACTGATGATTCCGTGGAAGTTTCTTGATACTACCCGGTTCGTAGTTGTCAAATCTATCCGCATCACCATGCTCAAGTTTTCCAAGGAATCCACTTGGAATATCAAGTGGTCTAATCCCACTTACCTCAAGTCTTTTCCAAAAATCAATCTCCTCATATCCCCAACCACTCATCTGCTCATCGTATCCACCGACCTTCAAAAAATCTTCCTTTCTGCAAACGAGTCTTCCGCAAGTTCCTGCAGTGGACTCTGACCAATCCACCTTTAATGCCATCTTTGAGTCATTGGTATATGTTTCCGCAACATACTGAACAAACCCTTTATTGGTAATGTTATCGGCATCTAACCAACAAAGCACGTCACCCGTTGCGTTCTTCCCAAGAATGTTCTTCACCTTGGACATATGAAAATACGTCGGTTTGGTTGTCTTGAGATATTTGAACTCAACTGGAAGATTTTTCAGTTCCGCCTCCACCCACTTGTCAATGCCATCCGTGGAATTATAGTTCAGCAAGACGAACTCAACCTTACACCCGTTAGTTGACAAACTGTTCTCAATGTTCTTCAAGTAAGTCTGCTTCAGATGGTGAATACGATCCATTGAACTTGTTAGGAATGATAGTTTCATTTCATCATAAATATTTTTTGATCGTGTAATCAAGGACAAGATCATCACATTCCAGTGGGTTGACATTCCCAAGTAGGTAGTGATGAAAATATGCAACCTCATCCGTCCTAAAGGTTTTGGTTCTACCCCCTCTAGTACAGGACTTGTGAATTCCAAACTGATATATTTTATTATCTATTAAAGTCTTTGGATCTTTTAAATGGAAATCTTTTTTACATTCATAAATTTCTCTAACTGATTTGTTGCGTTCACGAAAATGAAATCTGCGTTGATAGAAATGAAAACAGGACACATCCGGATCGTCTCCAATCAATTCTTTAAAGTTCTCATGCTTTTTCAAAATAAAATACTCATCTATATCACAATGCAACCACCAATCCGATTCATTATTTTTGACACAATTCGCATACCCCCTCTTCTGAGATATCGGATGTACTATGGTATGTTCAATTCCGTATCTCCACGGTACAATATTAACCTCGTCATATTTATCTTCGATAGAATTCAACTTATCATATATTTGTGTGTCCGTGTAGTCTGTAAAATAATCCGAACACGGCCGTCTATCGGTCTTATACATCTTCTCCGATTCCGGCAGTTTTTCATAAGTCGGACGCAATACCTTCTCATAATAATGAGATGGACGTGCTTCGGATGCTGGGGTCAAACCGTTATCGTAAATATGAATCGTATCCACACCCAACTTCAAGTTATGCTCAATCCATTCCTCCAAAAAGAAAACTTCAAGACGAGGTAGAATCATTGTGTAAATTGATAGTTTCATTTTCCGTACCACTTTTTTACGTTTTCCACATTCATATTATCGTGCATAAGTCTTCGTTCTCCCCAATCGGTAGAAAACCCATTGAGACGTTTCCATTTATCTAAGTACATGATTTTAATATTACCAAATTTGGGATCAGTTTTAAATTGCTCGGGGACATGAAAATCTATCCCCAAAACCTCATAATTCAAATTATTCCGAAGTTCGTTAAAATAGTAATTTATATGAGATTCATCGTGCCACTTTGAAACATAGTTATTCTTCAAATCAAGTTTAACGTTTTTATTGCCCAATGACATCACCCTAATAAACTCACTTGGTCTTGCCCCATAAAACCTCCCACCCACATATGTGGGATCTTTCCACTTGGGTGAAAGACAACAAGTTGAAATCGTATTCCGTTCAAACGGTTTTTCTTCCAGCGGCCAACCTTTCGTACCAAACGAATCATGCAGTGTAAACACATAATCTCTCGTAAGAGAAATTTCAGATGTCGTAATTTTAGAAACACACCTTGCATTCGAATTTATGAAAAACATATAATCCAACTCCGAGATCATGTGCTTAAATTTATTGAAATACTTAAATCTAAACAAAGTAGGTATTGGCCACTCCGCAAATGGAACCTTCACTATAAAAGTATTTTCGTTATACTTGGGTAAATCCCTATCGGATATGATGTAAAACCGTTTCTCATATGTTGGAAAGAACTTGGTGGACATATTCTTAACAAACTCTTCGTAAAAAGTACAATACTCCCCAACAAATATGGAATATATCCCAACCGTCCTAGTCATCCAGAAGTCTCTTAAAAATAAGTTCTTGATTCTTTTGATATTCCATATATACCTCATCATTGTCCACATTTTTTATATCACTATGATCCAAGTCCTGATAAAATAAATAATCCGACCCATATACTGTTTGAAAGTAATTCCGTGAAATGATCAAATCTGGATAATCCTCCGTTGTTTCAAACAAATTTGCAAGTTTGGCAAATACGGTTCTATTGTATACCATGAAATGAGTTGTCTGACCCCAGTTGAGTGTTGCGAATCGTCCACCCAGTGGTGACTTATGTTTAACAACGTCATTCAAATTATCACGCACCGACCAAAATGTGGGGGCCCCATTGAATATTTCCCACTTGTCCAAATTATCCACCAAAGTCTCAACAATTTTATTTATATCTTTCAACAAAAACTTCTCATTTAGGACGGCATCATCCTCCATCACAATAACATAGTCATCCCCATGCTCAATGGCACTTCTCAATATCTTTGCGTGTGACAGAGTACAACCGATATACCCGGTCTTATGATAAACCGCAGGAACTACATCGATATTAAAATACTGATTTTTTGTGAACGCAGTCAATATCCGAGTCCATCGGTCTACTCGGTGTTTCAAATTAATCAACTTTATATCAAATTTACTCATTTTTAAAAAGCATCCCACTGTGATGCATATGCTATTGGAAATTCTTGGTGAGGTATCGGTTTTTTCAAAAACGGACACAACTTCTCCCACCCGTCACCCGAACAGATGTTCATAATCAACAAATCGGAGCTCCGGTTACTACCATTAAAATAAATCTGTATGCTATCGTATTTTTTCCGTTTCCACACAAGTTTCTCCCGAATCATTCGTTTCCTATTCTTCATCCACCGGACATCCAAGTACTTTTTATCAACATTATTGACATTCATCAAAGGTGACGTATGTGCTTCAAGACTTCTAATCCACGACTCATCATCCCTCTCAAGTAAAACAAACTTACTATTGGGATACATCTTATCAAGTTCAATAAAATCACAATCATGCCAAGGTCCGTCATCAAAAGAATCATATGCATCGATAACATCCGAAAGTTGCGTAATATCCCCATGCCTAAGATATGCATCATAAGAGGCCGAGTCCCACCCTTTATGCTTATATCCAAGCATACGCATTGCAGTGCCAAATGAAGATGTTCCAGTCTTCATAACACCAATCTCAAAAATCTTGTTTACACCTCCCATAGACATCAAATTAAAAATGGACATTTGTCCATATTATAAATATCTTGGACAGACTAGTTTTATAAAAAAGATATTCAGAAACCAATTACATGGAAACTTCCCAAGAATCGTCAGTCTGACCCCAATCACGATACTTCTCTGTTCCACCTCTTGCCGACCAATCACTATCAATCACCAACCTACTGCTGATTCCACCTCTGGGGTTGCTCTTCAAAACCAACCTCAACCTATCTGGTTTGTAAACTTCCATCAATTGGTCATACACGACGTTGATAAGTCGTTCATACGAAACAACGATGTTACGCAACTGATATGTGTATTGCTTCAAACTCTTGAGTTCAATAATTTTCTTGGTTGGATAAATCGTAATATACAACACACCGAAATCCGGTTGTTCGTTTACCCCCAAGAAAGTGAACTCAGGAACCTTTACCTTTATCTCGTAAGGTTCTTTGCTTGGATTTGGAATTGTCTTTAATATGCTTGCATCGATTGCATCATATAACAATACTTTTTCTTTCTCATCTCCCATTTCATTTTCTCCCTTTAGTCTTTAACTCTCTTGAATTCATGTCCACCCATAAACTTGACCGTGAACAAATACTTTGATGCTCCCTTGGTTTCCTCTGGTGAAAATCTACCAAGATACTTCTTGTATCCGGTGTCACCTTCGGTTTCTCGTTCGTATACGTAATAAAGTTGGTCAACTACAAAAAGTCCCTGAACTTGGGTGTCGGTCATGTCCACCATCCCCTTGGATACTTCTTCCTTTTTCTCGGACTTCGGTAAATTTACAAACTTCTTCTTCTTGTCGTCGCGAATGTTTTCCCAACTGACGTCGTTCCTTCCGAAATGCCCTCCATATGAAGTCTTGCGATAAATAGGTTTTCTAAGGTCAAGGTATTCGATAATTCCACTTGGTGTCAACTTAAAGTTGTTCTTGACTGTTTCCTCGATCAACGATTCGTCTACGTCGGAAGTTCCCATCGTGTCAACACGAACACTCACGGGGTCTGCTACTCCAATAGCATAAGCAAGTTGAACTTCGCATTTGTCTGCTACTCCACTTGCAACGATTGTCTTGGCAACGTGTCGTGCCATGTAAGCCGCACTTCTATCTACCTTTGTTGGGTCTTTCCCACTAAATGCCCCACCTCCATGTCTTGCCATTCCTCCGTAAGTATCAACGATGATTTTCCTCCCAGTCAATCCCGTGTCTCCGTGTGGTCCACCAATAACGAAATTGCCGGTTGGGTTGATGTGAAACTTGGTTTCCTTGTCAATGTAATTCTCAGGGACAACCTCCTTAATAAGATTGGTGACATCCCTTACAATCATCCAATGTGCGATGTCTGGATCATGCTGAGTTGAAACCACAACGGTATCAACTCTCAAAGGTTTGTCGTTTTCATCGTACTCAACCGTTACTTGAGACTTTGCATCTGGACGAAGATACTTGAGTTCCTTGTCGTGCCTTGCAGTTTCAACTCTCTTGATAATCTGATGTGAAAGCATAATTGGTAGGGGCATCAGTTCTGGTGTCTCGTTGCAAGCATATCCGAACATCAGTCCTTGGTCACCTGCTCCTGCTTCTTCGTGTTCACCCTCACCCTCGTTTACACCCATTGCAATGTCCACCGATTGCTTGTCAATCGTAAACATCACGGAACATCCATCTGCACTTATTCCGTACTTCTCATCCGTGTATCCGATGTCTCTTAAAACTTGTCGGCCGACTTCTTGAAAGTTTATCCAAGCATCCGCGGTGATTTCACCACCGATTATCACAAGTCCTGTTGTTGCGAAGGTTTCACACGCAACCCTTGCCATTGGGTCTTGTTCCAAAAAGGCATCAAGCACCGCATCTGAGATTTGATCACATACTTTATCTGGATGTCCACTTGACACCGACTCCGAAGTAAATAGTTTTTTGTTCATTGGAAGCTATATTACTCTAAATATCTTGGAAAGTCAAGAACCTAGAAGTGTAATTTATAGTATTTTGTAAGTTCGTCAATTAAAAAAGTTTTAGCAGTTTCAACATCGTCAACAATCTTGAATAGACCCAAATCCTTCTTGCTGATTGTTCCTGCCTCAACAAACTTATCCCACCCTACGACGTTTTCCCAAAAATCCTTTCCGTACAAAACAGTCGGAACTGGTTTCTCAATCTTTTTGCACTGAATCAACGTCAATGCTTCAAATAGTTCGTCCATTGTACCGAAACCACCGGGAAACACCACAAGTGCTTTTGCTTGGTAAAGAAACCAATACTTTCTAGTAAAGAAGTAATGATAAACGAAATCCAACTCGGGAGTTACGTACTCATTGTTGGTTTGTTCAAATGGCAAACTGATTCCAAGGCCAACTGATTTTCCACCTGCGTCATATGCTCCTTTATTGGCAGCTTCCATGATTCCAGGACCGGCACCACTGCTGATGTAAAACTTCTTTTCCCGTTCAGAGAAGGTTTCTTCCGACCACTCGGTTAATTGTTTTGAAAGTTCATATGCTTCGGTATAATATCGGTCATATCCGTTCTTCTTGAACTTTTCATCTTCTTCGTTGATTCTTGCACTTCCTTGAAAAACAATTGTGTGTCTAATTCCAGTTTTTTTCATTCTGGCCTCTGTTTCCATCAATTCCGCAAGAACTCTCAACCATCGTGCTTCACGACTATTCATGAATGTCATGTTTTCGTGTGCTTCTTTGGTACTCTCTCTTTTCTTAGGATTATACTTCATATATTATAAATATCAATTTCCCCTGAAATTATAAAAATTACCGAGAGTTAATCTTTCTTGGATATTCTGTAAGTGTATGAGTCCTCGGTCAACCCTGCTTCGGAATGTACAAGTGTTTCCTCATCCGTCTTAAATTGCATATCTATCCAACCCAAAGGACATCCGTACCCCATGCTTTTCTCGAACACCACCTCATTAAATATACGGGACGGACATTTGCATTTGCCTTCCTTTTTCATGGCAATCTCAAAAGTGGAAACATCTTCATCATTGTGTGACAAAACTACATCATATACACAAACTTCCTCAACTGGAATATCACCC
>Ga0209657_1002157_pt1 | contig 11228 bp, 10 predicted proteins | sample SaaInlV_100m_DNA_FD_184650 | JGI IMG/M metagenome (GOLD analysis project Ga0209657, IMG submission 184650) | Marine microbial communities from expanding oxygen minimum zones in the Saanich Inlet - SI037_S3LV_100m_DNA (SPAdes) (version 2) | ecosystem: Environmental > Aquatic > Marine > Intertidal... | reverse complement strand
AACGTATTCATCTTTGAGAATGATATTCATTTCACAAACATGGATTTGGAGTTGATGTCAAAATCCATTGAAACTCTTGGATATGTAGACTGGAAGTTATTTTATATGGGAGGTATTGTCCACAATGTATACGGAGTGGTAAGTGAACACCTGATTAATGCAAACGTATGTCAAGCACACGCATATGCGATTAATGGCAAATACTGCAAGGAAGTTGCAGATAAACTGATGAAGAATAAGATGCCGATTGATCAAGTGTATAGGAGGTCCAGAAAGTATGGGATAGGTACCCATTCATTCATAACATACCCAATGTTTGTGGTTCAGATGGCAGGATTGCAGGAAAGTCATCGTAGGAGTGTTGCCTACACCGGGTGGACTAGTCGTGTTGAACCAGCAATGAGGAAATATAAAATACAGAAAGAACTTGATGAGTTGCGTGGAGAAGTTTCTGATTTGGATGATGGGTTGGCAAATGGTGAGGGATGAGGAATTATTATGGACAGACAAGATGCATTGGATAAAATTGAGGAAGTTGAAAAGACTGATTCCGCATATGTCAAGATAGGCAACGATGCGTCGACTCTCGTTGTAACCTTTGCGGGAAACCACCACGGGGGTTTTGCAAGAAAGACAAACTTGACGGAGTTGCGAACTGAAAGGAACGACTTTGATATTCTATATATGAGAAATCAAGGTGAGTGGTATCTTGGTGGATTAAACGGAATCGGAGAAACCATCGAGGACACGATTGCATTTCTTAAAGAAGAATTTGAAAAGTATGACAAGGTGATTTGTGTAGGTACAAGTGCAGGGGGTTATGCAAGTATATTGTTTGCGAGTTTATGTGGTACAGATCCGTCCATTGCAATAACACCGCAAACTGATTTGAACGAATGCCTATCACTGCGTAAACCTGGGCATTTGCATCGGATAAAAAAACTTCCCTCGTTTGAGAAATATTCCAATTTGAACTCAGTCATCACGGACAACACTACATATTATATACACAATAGAGACCAAAGGGGCCGATGGGAACTTATTATGCATGGAACGAGTCACTATGACAATATAAAACATCATCCGAGTGTCCGGTGGTTTGATGAGTGGAAATTTGGGGAAATCTTACAAAAGGAACTTGATATATAAAATGATAACAGCACTTTTAACGGCAGTAAACTATAATGATTTTTTGGATTTCCTTCTTCCAAAGAATCTTTCTCAGTTCGATGAGATAATCGTCTTGACGGTTGAGAGCGATGTGGAATGCAAAAAAGTTTGTGACAAGTATGAGGGAGTTCGTTGCTTGGTATTTGAAGATTCCGTGTTGAAGAAGAACGGAAAGAATTTTAATAAGGGTGCGTTGTATAACAAGGGACTTGAATATCTTGATAGCATAAACTATACCGATTGGTTGGTGTTTACTGATGCGGATATTTTGTTTCCAAATACTTTTAGGGAAATGGTGGAGAAACTTGAAAAGAAAAAACGAGTATTGTATACGTTGAATCGTTATGATTGTGACACGTATGGAATATACGAGAAATACAAAGAAACCAAGGATTTGTCTTTATTGGGAGAAAAGTATTATTGCCCATTTGCCGGATATTGTCAGTTGTTTATTTACGAACCAACCAAGATGCCGGTGGTGGAAACTGGAGAGGCAGATGTGTATGATTGGCAACATTTGAGAAGATTCGGAAGACCAAGATTACGACTTCGACCAAAGAAACAAGACATATTTAAGTTTTTGTCGGAGTCGGACTTCGTGTTGCATCTTGGTCAACAATTATTGAATATAAACGGAAGGATTTCTGGTGATTACTTTGAATCGACTTCATCACTAAAAATGAAATTCAGAGATTGGTTATCCTTTAAGTTTCCCATAAATGAAATTGTAGTGGGCGGGAGTTCGGTTAATCACGATGATTCTCCGGTGATGCATCCTATAGGAGTTGACCCCAGACGATGGAGTGGGTTTAATTTTGAATTGCTTGAGTCGTGGGATTGGTTAAATGAGAATTTGTGTTATCATAATGTACATAAAAAATGTGAACTTGGCACGTCACGAAGAAAACGGATGCTTAAGAATTTGGAAGGATATGATTTTTTAACACTTGCTGGTTTAACCTATGGTAGACCTCAACGAATATCTTTTAATGATTTCTTCAAATCCCTACAAAATCATAAGTTCTGCGTTTCACCCGAAGGAAACGGAATTGATTGCCACCGTCACTATGAAACTCTTTTGGCAAAGGGTATTCCCATAATTCAAGTTCCAGACGAGGAGTACGTGAATGGTAGATGGGGTACAAATTCATACATGGAAAAGTATGATGACTTACCTGTATTGTGGACGAAAGATTACACGGAGTTATCGGTTGAATATCTTGAAGAAAAGTACGAGGAATTTTTGGAAACGGAGTTTGATTTTGCAAGGATGACGATTACCCATTGGGCCCAGAATTCTGAGAATTTATTACAATGCATGGAATATTGGAAGCAAAAATATTTTAGAAATGACCCAAGGGAAGATAAATGAAAACTAGTATTACCATAAGCCCTCGGGCCCTGGGAGGATTTTTCTCAAATTGTAGTAAGATATTGCAGAGAGTTATTGCATATTTTAATAGAAACAAAGCAATACCGGATGTGGTTGATTGTTCACGGTTGTTCAAGTGGTATAAACCAAGGGGCAAGGGTCATCTGGATATACTGAATGATTATTTTGAAAAGAGAGATGAGTTGGAGGTCGAATACACCAAAGATGTTCATTATAGCATATGGGATCAGTTCGGTGAGTATAAGAATATAGATTACGAATTCATAACTCCGTTTATGAAAAAATACTTTTCACCTTCAATGGAAATTAAAAATATCATATCCGATATGGAAGTGAAATATAAGTTGGATTACGAAAACACGTGCGTGTTACTCTACAGAGGAAATGATAAAGTGCGAGAGACGTCGTTGTGTGAATATGATGAAATGGTTGAGCAAGCAAACATAATAAAAACGAAGAATCCGGATATTAGGTTTTTGATTCAGTCCGATGAAACTGAATTCCTTGACGAGATGAAGTCTACATTTCAAGGTTCTTTTTGTTTTTATGATGAGATTCGGCACACCCCGAGACAACGGAACGGAGATGACCATGTGATGGCAAAGGTATTTCCAGATGACGCATATGAGTTTGCCAAGTATTATCTTGCTATAACGTTTATTATGTCAAAGTGCAAGCATGTGATATTTAATAGTAGTGGGAATTGCAGTATGTGGGTTGCTTTGTATAGAGGAAATGTGGATGGTGTGGTTCAATATTTAGATGGGAAATTTGTATGAAAGTGTTATTGTGGTGTAGAAGTTATCGTCAACGGAACGAGATAAAGTTGGCTGCACATTTGTTGTCCAAGACCGAAACCTTGCGGAACTTTGATTTGATTTTTCATTGCAACAATCTTGAGTCGAACGTGTGGGAACATTTTAGAACATTTCCAAATGAAAACAAAGAGTTAATACATACGTCAAAGAACACGGGTTATGACCGAGGTTGTCTTGAAGCACTATCGGATAACTTTGATAAGTTTAAGGATTACGATTATGTCATACATTTTCAAACGGATGTGTTCATCCTCGGTGAAGAAAAAATACTTGAAGTGTTGGACACCCACAAGGATACCGAGGATGTATTTTTATGTACGCAATCAAAGAGGGATGAGTCTTTCCTTTCGTTTGATTTTTTTATCTTTAAACCAAAGTTGTTGCATAAAAACATCTTCAAGTTGTGGGAGGACGAGGAATATGGTATTCAGACGGAGGAGTATAATTCATCAACTCCACGTCGGCCAGATGCGTGGAGAAAGCGTCCGAAACCGTTGTCTATTGAACACCTTTTATACAAAATGATAAGGGAGCATAATATTCCGTACTCCTTGTTGAAAAGATATAAAAATAACAAGTGGTTCCCCAGACGAATTGATATGTGGAATATGTGGCATGAGCATGAACTCGAAAAGGTCGTGGATTATTTGGAATTGGGTGATGATTTTTTGAGTGAAGAATCTCACGAAGAAAAATTAAACTCGGATGCGGTTGGTGAGTTTTATGAGGGTAAGTTGAAATTTGTTGCACACATACCGGTTTGGTATGTACAGGAAAAGGTCAAATATCTTCAACGGGTTATCAATTATTTTAGTGAGTATCCAAGTAAGGTTGACGTTGTAATTCATACCAACTCGGAAACGTTTTCAAATGAGGATTTGAATGCATATGATAATGGTGAAATTAAGATAAAGCACTATGATTATACCGAGGTAGGGTGGAGAACCGATGGGGGTGATTACTTAACGTGGGAATACAGAGATATGATTAAGGAACAGATGGATGATTATGATGTGTTCATGTATCTGGAGGATGATTTGGGAATTCCCAAGGAAACTGTAAATTATTGGTTACGATATAAGGACTTGTGTCTGAAGCATAACTACAATTTAGGTTTTTTTAGGGCAGAGGATCATAATGGTACATTGGTGTCAACGGACTTGCCAGACGAGAAACGATTGAATAGAATAATAAATTTGGAAGGTGTTGAGTTTGTGGTTAATGACGTGAATCCATATTGTGCATTTTGGATGTATGATAAAGAAGAATTTAAGAAATTTTGTGAGTCAAAATACTTTGACCCAAGGGAATTGCGTAGTCGTGACGTGAGTGAAGAACAACCGTTGGAATATGGAGTATGCGAATTGTCTGCAATAGGAATGCATGGAAAGGGAAACATTTGGTACGAAGGAACCATCGTTCCCGTGGTCAATGAACAGATACACTCCGATTCCAAGATTCTTCATTTACCAAATAATTTTTTGAACCACAAACCAAAAGCAGACGAACCGAGATTCGGTACGGTTCCACTTACGGAGATTATACAGGGAGGTGTCCGATGAATATCATTTATGATGACTGCCCGTGGGAGAGACAATTTCTATTTCAAGATTTGTTTAATGCGGAAACTGTTGGAAACTATAAAATTATCGATAATATAGATTATGGGAATATTGGTGAGTTTCAAAAGTTGGATTTACACGAAATCGTGGATAATAATATATTAGTGTTTTCTTCAAATTTATGGGACTATGTTACGGTCTTGTCTTTAGTTACAATGTTGAAACCCAAGATTATCGTCCACTTGTCGGATGAGCATGGGGATAGAACTGAATTTCAGGAATTGGCAAAGCATTGCGAATTACTTCTAAGACAATACCATTTCACGGATTATCCGCAATATAAAAATATTAAGCACATTCCACTTGGATATTCGAGTGGAATGTTTGAGACTAATTATTTGGAACTACCTGTAAAAACTGCAAGAGAAAGAAAATTCAAGTGGTCGTGGGTAGGAACGGTTCACCACGGATCGGGTCGTAGGTCAATGCTCAAGAAATTTAGAAAACTCAGACCGAATAGAAACGGACAGATGGACAACGTTGAGATGCGAGAATTATATAGAGATTCTATTTTTACTCCATGTGGCAGAGGGCATTCTAGTTTGGATTGCTTTAGGTTATACGAGGCATCCGCATGTGGGACAATACCAATCGTGGTAGGATCTGATGAGGAGATTGGAGAGACGTTTATGCATCAAAAAAATCCTCCGTGGTTATTTTTTGAATCTTGGGATGAAGCAGTAACGGAGTGTGGCAATTTAGTAAACAATTTGGATTATTTGGATAATATGAGCATGGATTTGTTTAAATGGTGGAAAGCTAGAGTAGAGGGCATTCGGAATGAAATCCGATTGGTTTGTAAGGGAGTCACGGTATGAAAGGAATAATATTAGCAGGAGGAAGTGGTACTCGTTTGTATCCAACAACGAAGGTGGCAAGCAAGCAATTGCTTATGCTTTACGATAAACCAATGATTTACTATTCGTTGTCAAGTTTGCTGAAGTTCGGCATCAACGAAATATGTATCATCTCAAACGACATCGGGTTGAAGTTTTTCCGCAAACTTTTCGGTGATGGAAAAAAGTATGGTTGTTCATTTGAATACATTCATCAGGAGAAATCCAACGGAATTGCAGAGGCATTCATTCTTGCTGAAGATTTTATTGCAGATGATCCTGTGTGCTTGATTCTCGGTGACAATTTCTTCCATGCTTCAAATCAGTTCTTTAAGGTAGATGAACCAATTGTCGGAGGAACGGTCTTTGCTTATCGGGTGGAAGACCCTGAAAGATATGGTGTGGTTGAATTTGACAAGAACAAGATGGCATTGAGCATTGAGGAGAAACCGAAGAAACCCAAGAGCAACCATGCGGTAACGGGTCTGTACTTCTACGATAACGACGTGGTTGACATTTCCAAGAATCTGAAACCTTCTGCAAGGGGTGAACTTGAAATTACAGACGTCAACAACGAGTATTTGAAACGAGGCACGTTAAAGGTCAAGGTAATGCCCAATGGAAGTGCGTGGTTGGACGCAGGAACTGCCGAGAGTTTCTTTGATACTTCATCGTACATCAGAACGATTCAAAGAAGGCAAGGGGTGTGTATAGGATGTATGGAGAGCATTTGTTTGGAGAAAGGATTCATTGACGTACAGCAGTTTGACCGGTTGCTTAGACGCATTCCAAAATCCTCATACAAGGATGCCTTGCGTGGAAAGTTTTTATAATAACTGATATTTATTATACATGGGAGATGGTGGAATAAAAGCATATCAAATCTATTACGATGAATCACAAAAGGATTCGTTGATGGATGGTTTCATTTCACATTTCAATGAGAAAGCAACCGTTAACTTGGAAAGTGGAATCATATGCGACTTGGTAAATCAAGGAGAATGTTCAAACTGCGATTGGTTTGGTGTATTTTCGTGGAAAGTGCGTGACAAGATAAAGGGTTTTGATTTTGAAAGGTTAAACGATGTAACTGCCAAGTCTGGGGAATATGATGTATTGGCGGCAAACCCCAGGAATTGTATGCCAGAAATCCTTCCAACTGGACCATATAATATACGTGAACTTCATGTTGAGATTTGGCCACCAATGGATATGCTTCTACGAAAACTTCAACAAGCAAGTATAATACCAACCAAGAAAAGAGGTTATATGTGGAAGAAAAAAAACTACATCTATTGTAATTTCTTCCTTGCAAAGAAGGACATATATCTTGATTACGTTGAGTCGTTGCTTAAACCTGCAATAGATTTATTTCAAACTGACGGGGAACTTAATAAGTTGGGAATGAAAGCACCAAACACACAATACGATAATCCACCTCAAAGATTTGTCGATCATACGGGACTTACGCAATATCCGCACATTCCCTTTGTTTTGGAGAGACTTATAAATGTTTATGTTGAAGCAAAAAGTATAAAAGTGGGGTATGCATTGTGAACTATAATCATATGTTATTGTGTAAAAAATTTGTAATAGATTGGACACCTAAAGCAGGATGTACAATTACAAAAAAGATATGGTTTGACTACATGAATGTTCTTGATGAAGCACTTGAGGTTGAGAAAGTTCACGATGGACGGTTAATTAAAGGTTGGATACATGACTTCACATCAACATTTTACAAAAGATTCGGAACGGTAACACCAGACGAGTTAAAATCCGATGATTTTATTAAAATCAAATATGTTAGAAACCCATATGATAGAGCAGTAAGTTCATATATTCATTGTTGTAAACATTCAAAATTATTCGAAAACTGCGAGGATATAAATCCATCATTTTATGAATTTGTAAAATTATTAATTAACGAGAAGTTGCACATTAATGCAGGAGGAGACCATTGGAGAATTCAAAATTATGATCCAAAAATAAAATACGATGAAATTATTAAACTAGAAAATTTGGAAAATGAAACAAAAAGATTAAATCAAAAATACAATATAAATTTAAAGTGCAATTTTGATTCAACTCATCATATTAAAAAGAAAAATAAAATTGATAAGTTTTTTGATGTTTCTGCATCCGACGTAAAAAAACATTTAAATGAAAATCAAGAACTTCCCATCTATGATTCGTTTTACACCGATGAAATAAAGGAAATGGTTTATGAAATATATAAAATCGATATAGAAACTTATGGATATGAATATGGAGGTAAAATATGATTATCTCCGATACAAAAAAATTCATAGTTTTCCAGCCATGGAAGTGTGCATCAACTACATTGTATTTACGACTTCGGCAATACGATAACAAACGATATTCACAAGGTATATACTATAATGAAATATTAAAAAAAGATAGTCATAAACATATACTTTTGGAAGATTTTTTCAAACTTCCAGAATCTTCTTTGGATTATTCTAGAATATGCTTTGTTCGCAACCCGTATGATAGAATGTATGCTGGATATTTGCAACTGATATGGCAAATAGAGCAAAACGGAATGCCCCAGTTTGAAGGTAAACAATATGTAGAATCCGGATTCAGTTCTTATTTAAGTGACTATGTTTTACCTACTTATGAAAAAACGGGAGAGGTTTGGGGAGGTTTTTTGCATGAATATGTATATTTTAAAAATCAAAAGCAAATAGATTTTGTTGGTTACCTCGAACGTTTTGAAAATGACTTCAAGAAAATTTTCAATCAATTTGGTGCGACCCACTCCCTACGTACGGATAATGTTAAAAACAAACCAAAGCAACCATGCAACCCATATAAAATGGAAATTGCTGACTATAAGTATTATAAAAAATATACTTCCGATGAACTTGAAATTGTAAATTCTGTGTTTGCTAAAGATTTTGAATTATTTGACTACTGCCGACTATAAACGATATGAAAACTAACATAAAATCAATTGCCTACTATCTCCCTCAGTTTCACCAAATACCGGAGAACGATGAATGGTGGGGTGAGGGGTTTACCGAGTGGACCAACGTAAAAAAGGCAAAACCTGTATACGAGGGGCATTATCAACCTAAAATTCCATATGAGTATTATGATTTGTCAGATCCAAGTGCAATGCATAAGCAGATTGCAATGGCAAAGCAATATGGTCTTTATGGATTTTGTTTTCATTATTATTGGTTCGGTGGAAAACGATTATTGGAGAAACCTATAGAAAATTTTCTAGGTGACAGCTCCTCTGATGCAAATTTTCCATTTATGCTATGTTGGGCAAATGAAAATTGGACACGTCGCTGGGACGGAAAAGAAGAGGATGTTTTAATTTCTCAGAAGCATTCCGTTGATGACCATCAAAAAGTAACTGAAGATTGGTTTCGTTATTTTCAAGATGAACGTTATATAAAAATCCAAGGGAAACCCGTGATAGTAATATACAGACCTTCAATTATTGATGAGTTCGAGCATCTTGTTAAAATTCTCAGAAAGAGTGCCACGGAAAATGGGTTTCCTGGTATTCACATAGTTTCAACCAATTCGTTTTATTTTACGAATGAAGATTTGTATGACATAGATGCTATTGTTGAGTTTCCTCCACATCTGTCTAAAAGTATTCCTGGTAATGCGATTAAACGCAAACGCAAACGAATTATAGAGAAAGATTTTCGGGGTATGATTTATGATTACAAGTCTTGTAAAAATGCCAATTTGGAAAATTACAAACGAATTTTATCTAAGGAAAAAAAATGTGCTTACTACCCGACAACATTTCCATCTTGGGATAATACCGCAAGAAAGCAATACGATAGTCATATATGTGCAGATACGAATCCTCAAGATTTTGGTGATTGGTTGTCGCGAGCCATGAAATTTACAACAGAGTATAATACTCAAGATGATAATTTTGTTTTTATCAATGCGTGGAATGAGTGGGCAGAGGGTGCGGTTCTTGAACCAGATGAAGTAAACGGATTTGATAATTTAAATGCATTGAAAACTGCATTGAAAAAATCCCAAACAAAAATAAAAGCATATCAAATCTATTACGATGAATCACAAAAGGATTCGTTGGTGGATGGTTTTATTCCATATTTCAATGAGAAGGCAACCGTTAACTTGGAAAGTGGAATCATATGCGATTTGGTAAATCAAGGTGAATGTTCAAACTGCGATTGGTTCGGTGTGTTTTCGTGGAAAATTCGTGACAAGATAAAGGGTTTGGATTTTGAAAGGTTGAAAACCGTGGTGGAAGAAAACGGAGATTGTGATTTGCTTGTCCCCGACCCGTCCAATTATTTATTGGGGGGTATCAGAAAACCACACCGCATACAACGAAAAATGAATACGGGCAAAGGCCAAGCAAGGAACGATACCACGGCAAAGGATATGCTAAAACTGCTTTTAAAAAGGATGATTGAGCATGGAATAGTAAAAAAACCGAAAAGAGATTTTGTATGGATAATACGAGATGTTGCATATTTTAACGCCTTTTTGGCCAAACCATCTGTTTATAAGGATTATGTCAACTCATTACTGATGCCCACGATTGACTTAATTAAATCAGACAAGGAACTTTACGAAAAGATGACGGAATATACACCGAACTACGATTCACCACCCAGAAATTTTGTGAAGGATACTGGATTGGAATACTATCCTCATCTTCCTTTTATTTTGGAAAGATTTATAAATTTGTATATTGATTTAAATGTCAAGGATGCTTTGTGGTATCGCACTTCTGGTAATGATGGAGACTTAAAAGTGGGGTGGGTGTTATGATGAGGGAAGGTGTAGTTTTTGTGCATATACCAAAAAATGCCGGATGTTCACTGGATAAGTGCATTGGTGAATTGGTTTCCACTGTTGGCCACGACACACGGGATGAGAATTATAAATTCCTGAGAGAACACCATATACCGGAAACTTGGTTTTGTTTTTGCTTTTCCAGGAACCCTTGGGATAGAGTTGTTTCGGCTTACTTTTTTTTAAAAAATCATGGTCACCCAGAGCATCCACAAGATGCCGATGATTTTAATTTATATTTTGGGGCATTCGATACATTCAGGGATACTTTATTGGGATGGGATGATAAATTTTATGAACAAATACACTTTAGACCCCAATACCAGTGGATATGTGATGGTGATGGTAAGTTAATACCTGATTTCATAGGGAAGGTAGAAAACCTTCAAGAAGACTTCAACACCGTCTGTGACAAAATTGGAATTCCACGACAACAACTTCCCCATGCAAATAAAACAAAACATAAACACTACACCGAATACTACGATGATGAAACAAAGCAAATCGTTGCTGAGAAGTACGCAAAAGACATTGAGTATTTCGGGTATGAATTTGGAGG
>Ga0209657_1002127_pt1 | contig 11348 bp, 7 predicted proteins | sample SaaInlV_100m_DNA_FD_184650 | JGI IMG/M metagenome (GOLD analysis project Ga0209657, IMG submission 184650) | Marine microbial communities from expanding oxygen minimum zones in the Saanich Inlet - SI037_S3LV_100m_DNA (SPAdes) (version 2) | ecosystem: Environmental > Aquatic > Marine > Intertidal... | reverse complement strand
CTATCTATTTGCTTTAATTCAATCCTAGTATCAATAACATTTGATACTTTTGATAATTGATTCTGTATCCATCCAACTTTAGTTTTTACAAAACTTTCAGCATCACTAAAGGATGTCCCTATGGGAACGGCTACCCTTATTTTTTTGGGTGGTTTAATTGATAAAATTATATGCTTAGCTCTAGAGCTTTTTTCCAATAATATTAAACCTACAGAAGGTAAATCAATGGCTTTACTTTTTATAATATAGATACCTCCTTATTTAAACCATAGCACTGCGTCAAATGACCTTACAACCTATCCTGATTTAACCTGCTATTTAACATGTCAATAACTACCTTTTTCATATTTGGCAATTGATAATCCTCGTAACCAACTTCTTTAAGCTGTACAATTATCAAGTCTTCTGGCTTAATATCATAATTCGCTTCTAAAAGGAGACTATACATAGATAATTGTAGTGCATAATGATAATAATTGCAATCCATTATATGTGAGGTTTCTGGCATGATCCCCATTCTTGAATTAAAAGATGTCTTGTCAATTTTCTTGCTAGTCTTCCAATCAATTAAGTAATATTTTTTGTTAATTTTGTCAACTAAAATCACATCTATCGTTCCTGCAATCATCCACTTCTTTGAATATAAAATTACTTCAGATAATATGTCGTAATCAGGATTTGAAATATAGTTTTCAAGATATCTCACCCCAGGAATTGCTTTGGTATCTGTTGGATATATATCTTCTTTAATATATAGTTCCAACTGCCTATGAACTTCTGTCCCTCGATCCGTTTGTGATTTCCATTTTGCGAGTAATTCATCAACGGTTGTATTCTTATATCTTGGATGTGTGCGTACCAGCTTTGTTGCAATTTTTTCAGCATCAAACTCATCAAAAAACTGGCCTATAAAAGTTGTGACACTTGTGAAGGATATATCCTCTGGATCATCTAACAAATAAGTATGGGTTAATTCTTCTAAACGAATTTTTGGTTCAATTAATTTATTCATTAGTCTCCATTAGCAAAAATCAATTTACAAATCCCTTAAATAAACTTGAATATCAAGCTTAAGCCATCTCCCAAACCAATTTTTTTCATCCAGCCGGCCAAACAGTAGTTTCCCAGCATCCATGAGCTTGGATAATATTTCATTTTTCTCCTGGGGAACATAGCCAAGTTTTTGGCCATCTTCAGTGAGTATCAAAATAGCTTTATTATCATAATTATTCTTTGGTTCACGTTTAAGAACAAGCAGTTGGTGTTTTTTAAGTTTCGGCTCGATATCCTTTAGATTCAAAAATGTAGTGCCGGCAATATTGCAGTCTAGAAGCTCCACTTCTTGTACAAATGGTTTGGGCATTCCTGCTTTATCCAGGGAAGTCCTGATAATTTCTAAATATTTCGGATCGATTTTGACAATAGCCTGACTCATTAGTTCACCCCGGCATCTTTGCTCATAAGCAGCACTTTCAGAAGCTCATCATATTCTTCACGCTTGTCTCCCCAGTGGCGTATCTGTACGTCTATTTCTTCTAGTTTCGCACTCACCCAATCCTTATCGGCAAGTTTGCCGGCCATATTAAATGGAAACTCATTTCCCATCTCGCTGAGCTTATTGATGATCTTCTGAATCTGTTCCGTCAACTTTGTTTTCCGCTTTTCCAGAATGTCCTTTGATGAGGGTAATTCAACGGTACCATCTTGGGCTTCAAGAATAATTTTAAGTGATCTCATTTCTTCCAGGTCACCGCCCTGATAGGCCAGCTGGATCCGGTTCCAGAGATTCTTTTCATCTTTAGACTGCTGGGGGTTTAGATCAGGGTGGAGTTTGAAAACAAGCTGACGATAAAGTTTTCTAAACTCTTCATTATCCTCATCACTCATGAGTCCATCGATGCGGCTCTGTGCTTCTTTCACTTTTTGATATTGGTCATCAATCTTCTCATACCATTCCTGAAATTCATCATCCAGCTGCTTTTCAACCTTTTCTATTGCAATCGTTTCCTGACGATTTACGGCTGCCTGGATCAGCTCAATCTGTCGCTTGAGCCTGCGGGTGGTTATCTCATTTTCCAGGCATTCCAGCTCTTTATAGCCAATGGTCTTCTGGTATTCCGCTTCCAGATTTGGCTTTACAGCATTTACCATCTCATCTTGTTCAATGATCACTTTCCCCAACTCTTTTTCAAGAGTGGTAACCTCAGTTTGGAGTTTAGCAATTTCAGGTGATAGTTGGAGTTGACTTTTCATATTAGATATGAACTGAACAATATTTACCTTTTACCAATATATTCTTCAGTCCCTTTTATGCTCATTACTATTTTTAGATTCACCCAATATCTTCGCTATGTTTTTCAAATGACTGCTCTACTAGATACATTACATCATCTATTCTATCTTCACTATCTAAGCCCACTTCTACATCACCATTACCCCATTTACCTAAATCAGTAATATTTCTACATAATCCCTTTGGATCATTTATCTCCTCAAAGCCCAAGTTTAATATTAGTAGTAAACGTGCTTTTTGTGGAATAATATCAACAAAATTTGTTGAAGTTTTATAAGCTATATATAGTTTTTTATATTCTTCCCTAACCGTCGGGTCTAAGTTTAATAAGCGATTTCTAATTTGATTAAATAAAATAAGCATCTCGCCTTGCAAATGGTCTGAATGATCTTCTATAGTATATAGTTTACTTTTACTCTTTTCAGGTTCAACTCTGTATTGTGCTAATATTTCTTCTGATAACTGAGGCATTGTCCAGATCTTAGAGGCTTTTTGAGCTAATTTATTTGACCTATTTAAAATACTTTCTTCATTCCACACTTCTAAACTAGCTAAACCTCTATTTAAACGAATAGGACTATCAGAAAATCCCCCTTTCATATTTCTTTTTTCAAGGAAGGGTCTATCACTTAATTCTGAGTTGTATCCTGTCAAAGTAAGATTGCCCAGAGTGTGCAAACATTTAGATTGAATATTTTGCCAATCATCCCCTAAATCACTTTTCCACTCTGATGATAGATTCTCATTTTGTGGTAGGATATGTTCTATCGTATAATCATCCACAACCACTTTTTCTTTTCTATCAAAGTTTTCTAACTTTCGTAGTAAATAATTTCTATTCCTGAAATTATAAGCATCACGAGTAAGTAAACTCTGAACAAATTCTTCATCACTTGGAAAGCGTCGATACGAATCAAGTGATAGAAGTTTTGCTGTAAAACTTTCTACATAATTTCCCTTATCAAGTATAGATCGAGTGAATGTGGAAAAAGTTTTATTCATTGAATTGGTAGGAATACCACAGATAGCTCTTCTAAAAACATAATTTTCAATCATTTTTAGCAGTTTAACAAGATCTGTTTTACCTAGAATATCATTTTCGTAATCGTTGAGTAATTCAAGTAAAAGTGGAAATGAAACTTCAACCCGTAATATGCTAATATCAAATAGGACTTCTCGAACATCTGGGTCAATACTATTTTGGGTAAGTAAATTGATATAAAATTTAGAATACTTGTGAAGATCCTTCATGATTTCTTCAATTGAGTGACTACTTTGCCTAGAGTACTTCTTAAAACTTTCATATATCATGCTAACGGTTGGGATTGTTCCGCTCTCATGCTTTATAGTTAAATAATCACGTATAAACCAGTCAAAATATTTAACATAATTTGCTTGACCAAAATCTTGTTCCATCAAATACCAGTAAGTCTGATACAATCGCATTTGTTCATCAGGCTCTAGACCCATCAAGATATAGTTTCTTATAAGGTCAGCCTGAGATAAATCAAGTCCAGTGGAATTAAGGCTTTCAAATATAAGTTGAGGGTTATCATGATCACGATCTAACGCAATATCGACAATTACTAATTTTTGAATTCCTCTAACTAAATCCTCTAGTGATATTTCACCATTTTTCAATTTATTAATGAAATAATTATAGTTTTCCTGAACTCTTAGTGATATTTGATTGGGTAGCGCCGTTCCCTGGATTAATCGCCAAAAAGTATCTTTGTCTGATTGAGTAAGCTTAAGTTTATAAGCTAAGTCTCCAACCTCTTCGCTATTTAATAGATAGTAATTTTTTATTTTAGATTGGGTAAGACCTCCAACAGAAGCTCCATCTTTTAGTGATTCAGAGATAGCAGCTAAAAGTAAAGAAAGGGTTGTAAGTCGCTGCTGACCATCTATAACCAATAACTGAGAAACCGAAGAAACCTGATATAGTCCACTTTCAATATAGACAATAGAGCCGATGAAATGTGCAGGAACATCATCCTCTCTTCCAACCCTAACAAGATCATTCCATAACTGTTCACATTGTTTAATGGTCCAACTATAAGTTCTCTGATATATAGGTACAGTAAACTGCTTGGTGCCTTCCAAAAACTTTAAATAATTGACTTCAGTGGCTTTCATAAATTATATTTTCCCAATATTATGATATTGTTTGATTTTTCCAATCACCTATACACTCTCCTCAACAATCTGTATCTCTTCATCTGTCAAGCCATACAACTTATACAGTAGTTGGTCTATTTCAACTTCAAGGGCAGTGGTTTCTGCCTGTGGGTTATTTTTTTTAAGAGTGAGAATTTGATCAATAATTAATACTATTTTCTTTTTAGATGTTTTTGTAAATATGGGCAATGGAAATTGCTTGCAATTTTCAATTAATAATTTTTGAAAAGTTTTCTTTTCAAAATCAAGAAATTTAAATTTATGATAAAACCTAATAATGGATGAGTTTATTAATGCTAGCAGTAATTTCACAGATATGTTCGAATCATTCTTTGGAATAATTGAAAATCCAATTTGAGTGTGATAAAGTGGTAGAGTGGTGTAGCCTGCATAAATTGACATATCTTTACCTGATACTATTTGTCTTACAATCACTCTTGGAACAATAAAAAACTTTTCTTTTCTCGGAGAACCTAACCAATCCCCATACTTTAAATATTCATCTATTTTATTCTCAATAATATATTTTTTCACTCTTTTTCCTGCAATAATAGGTTTGTAAAGTTTGTTTATTTTTATAGGTGCATGAAATTGTCTTTCTTCTATTAATTCCTTAGAATGACCCTTATATTTATCATACGGGGTAATCCCTAATGAAAAGTTAAAATATTGATTGAATTTCGAATCAGTTGATCCCATTTTATTCAATAACTTTTGTTTTATATCATCAATAAAAATATTATAACGAATTGAATCGTCGTCCTTCCAATCATCTTTATTAAAGTTTTTAAAAACAATATGATTAAAATTTATTTTATCTTTATTAAGATAATATGCTCCCAAAACACTATTGCTCATTGAACTTTTCTTAATGAATAAAAGTATTGTCTCAACAACTGCATTAGTGAAAATATTATCAGGTAGTTTTATTATTTTAGCTATATCGTTTATTAAATGAGATCGAATTTTCAAGTATGAACTATTCATTAAAATTGAATTGGGATTAATGAATGCGATAAATCCATTATGTTTTGTGATAATGGTTGATAGTTCAATAAATATTGAATAGAGATTTATTCTATTTTGAGATGTTTGAAAATTAGTAAATAGAATTTTCGTATAATCATTCGACAACCCTTTTATGTCAACATACGGTGGATTAGCAATAACAATATCAAAACCGCCATCCTTAAAGACATCTGCAAAAAAGAGATTCCATAAAAAGTAGGGTTTTTCTTCCTGGTCTTGTAATGTGTGTAAGTTTTGGCGTTTACTTTTTAAACCGTCTAATTCATTCAGCCATTTATCCACTTTCTTTTTTGCTTTAGGTTTTAAATTTTGAGGGTTACCTGCATTATTAATGAACCGTTGCAATTGTAACTCTTGTAATTCCAAGTTAAAATCAATATGTTCATGTATTTTGGCATTAATCTTGGATTTGACTTGCTGTTTTTCATCTATCTCCGTCAGAGTAAAATAGGCATCAATTAAACTTTGTATTTCTTCTTTAAATCCACTTTTAGTTTGGGTAACACTCAATTGCTCTTCTTTAATATTGCCAAATAAGTCAATTTCAGGTTCAAAAATAGTTAGATCATCGCCTTGACCGATTTGGCTTAAATCCACTCCTTCAAAACTTTCCAATAGTGAATCACCCTGCATAATTTTATAGTCTAAGTTGGGTAAGGGTTGGGGTGCTTTTTCATATACAATAAGTGAGAGCCAAAATCGAAGTCTTGCAATATCCACTGCACCTTTTTCTATATCCACACCATAAATTGAATTTTGGATAATCCCCCGTTTTACTTCTGCAGGGTCGAGCGTCCAGTCCAACGACATTTTTGCACGAAAAATTATTTGTAATAATCCCATTGGGAATGCACCCGAACCAATGGCCGGGTCACATATTTTTACTCTATCCAATAGCTCTTTAATCCGTTTGTCATTTTGTAAAATGTAATTATTAGGGTCACTTTCATCACCTTTATCAAATGTGCGGATGAAGTTTTCAATATCCGTTGTCTCATTTTCTAAATGAGTTTTTAAATATTGAATAAGCGATTCTTGACACATATATTGGACTATGGGCTTGGGTGTATAGAATGCTCCTTTATCTTTATTGTCTTCCAACAGATTTTCAAAAATATGCCCTAACATTTCAGGGTCAATTCCTACTTCGTGGTCATTAGGGTCATTCTCATCAATGGTGAAATTGTATTCACCAAAAAAGTTTAACAGACTCTCAAAATGTGATCCAGGAAAATCAATTTGTCTAATGGCTTCACTGTCTGCTTCAAACAGTCCACCATTTAAATATGGAACACGAGTTTGGGTCAGATCAAATACATCATTTTCGCGATTGGATGTATTCAATGCATCGAATAAATGGGCTAAGTAATTACTATGAAATTGATCCTGATTTGCAGATTCAAATAAACTTTTACAGAATGTATGGTCGCCATTTCCCCATTCAGAACTATCCACAGAACAACCCATCCATCCCTTCTTTTGTAAAAATTGCACGAACACCATTCGCCCTATCAATTTCTTTACAAAATCCCGTGCCTGTTTATTATCATTTTCAAAGACTGTTTCTAAATATCCCGAAGGTTCATGGATTTCCACTTCTTTCCATTTCCCACTAACTTTTTTAAATCGCTTTCCTGTAATAAACTGCACGAAATCTTCGTAATGTTCTTTGTATTTATTGAAAAATTCTTTATTCAGTTTTTCAACTGAGAAGGCATCTACTACATTTTCTAATTCAACCGTGTTTTTTTGTTCGTGGAGTTTAAAGAAGCGGTCAGAGGCAGTTTGACACGATTCATTTGGACCTAAAACATAAGTATATCGTTTGGGTTCAGTCTGCTTGGTAACTAATTGCATGTTCTCATCGAATTCAGTTTCTTGTGCAGTAAATGTAAACCGGTAATCTTCAGAATCAGATGCAAACACAGCTAATACGCCATGAGTTGCTTCCTGGTCAATATACTTTGTAGTTAGGTTTCTTAATTCAACTCTGTTACGAGCAATATCCACATTATCTTTAAGTTGGATATCAAAAACAGCAAGAGTCTTACCATCATTTAATCGAACATTACCAAGCTGTCTAAATGTCTTCACTTTTTCATTAGTGACTAGAATATCTTGAGGAATTTGAAATAATGCTACATTGGGGAAAATGTACTCGAGAATCTCTTTCCAATTATCAGTGTTATAGTGTTGTGATAGTTTCTGTTTAAGTAGGGCTTTATTCAAAGTATTCCTTATCTGGAATTAAATTTATTCATTTATAAAAGATTCTGAAATAATAATTGCAGGTTTAATTTCTTCATATTGCTTTATTGTTACTGCAGGGTTAATATCATTATCTCCGTCTATATTTAATGGGTATTTATCAATAATACCAATGAGAGCATCTAAAGAAGCTGTAGGTGTAAGCACATCATTCTTTAATGACTTTTTCAACTTATTTATACTTCTTTGTAGTTTCTGAAAACGACCTAACTTTAAAGCAAATTTTGCTGATTTAATCTTTTTAACTTCCTCTTCACTTATAAATTCAAGTTTAGTAAACGCATCTATAAATGCAATTGCACTCTTTTCAGCAGGACTTTGACTTATATCAACCGCCTGCCGTTCTGCAGACTCCTTTTGTAACTTCTCATTAAAGTCTTTAACTGCAATTGCTATTTGCTCATGATGTTGATCATGTAGAGGCTTAGGCTCTTCATCAGTTTGAGTTTTGAATAATTCTGCTGTTTCAACAAAAGATAGTTCATTAAATGACTCATCTTCTTTAACTTTATAAAATACATCTCGTCTATCATTACGAATAAAACATACCGTTTCTTTATTCAATTCAGAATGTTTACGACCTACACGAGAACGAAGTGGAAAGTTCTTTATTTTCCTAAAGTATTCGGGGCTTTCATCTTTAAACTTTCTTAGTTCCATTAAATAAACCAATCGTTCATCTCGTTCTTCTTCAAAAGACTGATCAAATAACCCGAATGTATTTACTTCCTCGTCAGGAGAATATATCTGACTATCTTCACCCAGAGCAGAATGAAATGCTTGCAATTTCATTATCGCTTTTTTCTTTAACTCAATAACAGTATCTACTTTGGCTGTAGGATAGAAATTATAGATGTAAATTTTAGATGCAGTTGTACCAATTCGATTAACTCTTCCTATTCTCTGCATGAGTTTAGTCGCATTCCAAGGTGTATCATAATTTACAATTACATTCGCTCTATGTAGATTTATACCCTCAGCCAACACTTCGGTGGACATTATAATATCATGATTACTCTTCTGATCTTCTAATTTAATATTGGCATCAAAGTTCTCAGAAATAGTCGTCTTAAGTTTATCTCTATTTTTAGCAGAAATACTTAAAATATCATCAAATCCAGCACTCTTTAGATTAGATGTTACATGGTCAATAGTTTCCATCGATTCAGAAAAAATAACAAGTTTACTATTGGGGTTAATGGACTTCTCAAGAAGTTCATTTTTCATCTGTTTAATAAATTCATCTAGTTTGGGGTCATTTTCATCATCATCGATTTTATCCCACTCATTAACCAGTTGAGTTAATATTGCATGGTCTTTAACTAAACCCTCTTTAAACCCGGCCTCAAAATCGGTCAATTTACAAACTTGAATTGTGGGGTCAGTTTCCGAAGTTTCAGAAATCATTTTAATGAGTTCATCTTCTCTATCATCCATTAAATATTCATTTACTTTTAAATTTGGTGCTATGTATATAGTCCCTTTTTCAAACATATTGACCATTACTTGTGAAGCATTTTGAAACCGTTTAATAGACTTTTTAAACGCATAGAAGCTACTATCTATTCGTTTGACCAAGAGTGTTCTCATCATTTTTGCAAGTTGAGAAGAAAGTAAATCTGCATTTCTATATTTTAACTTTAAATGAGGAAGTAAAAATTCGATTGCTCTATACCTATAATATTCTATTCCTTCATTGGGGTCACTTAATTTGGCCATAGTGAAATCGTACAATTTTTCTAACTCAGTATCCATTTGATACATAATCATACGAGGTTTTTCAATCTTAGGAAATACAATGCCTTGTTCTTCTAAATCTTTTTTATATAATTCATGCTCCATTAAGTCAGTTCGGGTTCTTCTTACGGTTAATGGTTCAATTATCTTCAGTCGAATATCAGCATAAATTTTAGATACTATTTTTTGTGCAGTTGGAATATCTGGTTCTCTAACTGCTCTTTTATATGCTTCTATTCTTCTTGAAAAATAGGATTGTAAATTTGATACATCTAAAGTTGAATCCTTACCGTCTTGAAACAAGAAAACCTGATTACGAATATCAGCAGGACGATTATTTAGAGGAGTAGCTGAAACCAATATGATTTTCTTTTCTGCTCGTGTGCCATCTTCTAAATAATTCTTTGTAGGTGTCTTGCATAGTCGTTGAAGTGCATCATAAGAATCGGGAGTATCATTTCTAAACTTGTGAGCTTCATCCACAATTATTAAATCATACTTTTCAGGGTTTGTTATTTTATGCAAACTTCCATTGGTAATAAGTTCAACTGTTTTTAATCCAAATTGCTCACATGTATTTTTCCAATTATCTTTAATTGCAGGAGGGGTTACAATCAATATTGAAGATAAATGAGTTGGAAAATTATTACTATAAAAGAACTTTTTAGCAATAAGGGTAGCAATAACCGTTTTACCTAGCCCTACAACATCAGCAAGAAAAAACCCATTGTGTTTCATCATTAAATCATACCCTTGACTAACGGCATCAACTTGATACGATAAGCGTTTAAATCCCGCTGGTAAGTCCGTAATAGAATTAGGGTCAAACTCAATACTCCTCCCAAAATATTCTATTAAAAACTTAATATATAATTCGAAAGGGGTTGGGTCTGCTTTTAGAAATGTCTCTTTTTCAATCCTCTGAATATCAGTTGGTAAAATTGCTTCACTCTCAGCCCATAACTTTTCAAATTCATCAGTCGCAAATTTTACATCTTCGTAGTCATTCAATAGAATATTAAACTCATAATTTGAAGAATCCGTTGTACCTAGCCCTGCATCCGTTAGGTTTGATGAGCCCGTAATTACATGTCCAGATTTATGTTCATTAAAAGTTTTTGGCTTAAATATGTATATTTTTGCATGTAGGTTTCGTGTAGGATGTGCTTTAATCTCAATCTTTTTAGTGATGATATCTTGAATAAATTGCATTATACCATCTTCAACTTTTTTAGAGTAAACTGAACTTTGAATATCACTTTTAGTATCGTTTAGAAACTCATTAATAGTTTGCCCTGGGTCCGATTGAAAAAGTAATCCTTTTGCATGATATTTAGATATAATCTTATCTACATTGATTCCTACAAGGATTCTAATATTTGGAACTGCATCGAGATGTGGTCTAATTGAAAAGTACCCAGAGGCTCTAAAAAAACCAACTAATGCATCAAAGAAATGAATATCTTTGTTATTTTCAAAGACTCCTTCAAATTTTCTAAGTAAAGTATTCTGTTCAGAGTTTGTAAAAAATTTAGTCGACATTATTTCTTCCTAGTATCTACCTTAGCTAATATAACCCACTGAAAATTCCATCAAGTGGAAACCAATGATTGCGTATTATCATTTCTATTTAAAACTTGAATTCAACTCTTAAGTGCAACTCAATGATTGGTTGTGAAAATAGCGGAACTGCTGTAGGCTTCGTACTTTTCCCACCGACAAAAATGAGGAGCACCAATGAAACACTACAGCCAGCTCACGCTGGAACAAAGATACATAATTTATTCCATGCTTAAAATAGGGTATAGTCAAACAGCAATTGCCAAAGTAATAGGGGTTC
>Ga0209657_1002112_pt1 | contig 11398 bp, 18 predicted proteins | sample SaaInlV_100m_DNA_FD_184650 | JGI IMG/M metagenome (GOLD analysis project Ga0209657, IMG submission 184650) | Marine microbial communities from expanding oxygen minimum zones in the Saanich Inlet - SI037_S3LV_100m_DNA (SPAdes) (version 2) | ecosystem: Environmental > Aquatic > Marine > Intertidal... | reverse complement strand
TTTTATACTATTAACCCTATGTTATAATAGGCTTGTCAGGGATTACCCTAATACGGTAGCCCTCTTAAAGCTTACATAGAGTGAAAGAATGTAGATACATCATCACTCTTTAATATACTTTTTTCCTCGTCTTACGGCTCTATCCAGATTACTGTATATTCTATTACATTCCCCTTTACAATATTTCATCCTACGATGTGGCATCTGTTGAAAACACATACGACATTTTGGAAAGTCTATACTGTGATTTTTGTGAAATATCTTTAACATTGTAGTCCTATGATTCATCTTACAATCCTTACAATATACTGCTCTCCTGGTTGTTATCTCGTCACAATCACAACAAGTATTGATATCTTGTCTTCTACAATTAGCACATCTAATTTTATTTCCAAAAGGTATATTATCACAATTAAAATTAGCACAAGTCATAAGGTATATTATCTATAATATTATAAAAGTGTTTGTGCGTATATTACATTTGTTTAGTATGGCAGGAGTTGCTGAGATCATGTGTAAGTATGGAGCAGGCGATAAGGTGTTACAGTTAGAACAGTTTGACACAATGGGCTTTCATGAGTATTATGGCGTTACTGAACTTTTCAAAGATCTTCAAAGTCTGATTAAGAGAGCCGAGTATATCCAGACAAATTATGATAAGATAGTAATACATGATTATTCAGAATTTAAGTTAAACTTTCCAAAGTCAAAGGTAGTATTAGTATTTCATGGCTCAAAGTTAAGAGGGTTAAATGAGAAAGAACTGGAGACAGTAAAGGAATATCCATGCTATGTAACTACTTCTGATCTCTTTGATATATTACCATTTGCTAAACACTTACCTGCTCCAGTAGATAGTGATTTATTTAAGAAAGATGTTGAAGGGTATGGATGGATAGCAATCAACAGGCCATACCAAAGAGACTTGATAGAAAAACGAATTAAAGATAGATATCCTGATGTGCAATACTATGAACGTAATGCTAGCAGTATTATAAGATATGAGGATATGCCAGATTTTCTATCACAGTATAAACATTATGTTGATTGGAAGTTCACAACTGATACAATACCTTTATCATTACCAGATCCATCTTGCACAGGAATCCAGGCTTTAGCATTAGGGTTGACAGTACATGATAAGGATGGTGGTACTTTGTCTACAAATTTACTTCTCATTCATGATGCGAAGCGAATAACTGAGAGGTTTATTAATGAAATTACTTGATTGGAGTAAACATGACTAGAACTCGTGGTCCTGATTTATCAAAAGAGTTTCATGATTACATCAGTACACAATGGATGTTCTTTGGTAGAAACGCATATCAGATAGCAGAGCAGATAAACAAAGATACTGTGTTAATGAGCAAGTATGGTAAATGTAGCCATGCAGGAGTACATTATCATATCAAACAGATTCAACAAGAAATGGAAAACACAATATCTGAAGATGCTATGGACACATACATTGGAGAGTTCATCAGAGCTAGACTAGGCTTTGAACAAGATGTCATAGCATTAGAAGAGATTATGGCTGATGAGAAAGCCAAAGGATTTGATGATATGGATAAGGAACTATATTTGAAATTTGCTAGAACCAGACATGAGATTAAACTTGACTCCTTTAAGATGTTACAAGATTCTGCTTTACCGTTACAAGTAAAGAAATTAAAAATGGAAAGAGCCAAACTAAGACCTGCTATACCAATGCCTGAGGTAGAGGATCATGGGGTTAGCAAGTAAAAACACACTACAGATTATAGGTAACGCTGCAACCAGAGATACACCTATTGTACCTCTAACTTTTTGGTGTAAAGACTCTACGTCTGAATCAGATCAATGTTGCTTTTGGCATTACATATTTCATCCTTATGGTGGACCTGAGAGAGATGGCATATACCATCCATGTTATGATTATGAACAGCAAATATTAGACAAGATGCAAATGGAACCATTAGAAGAGGATAGGACTAATCCTTGCAAGTGGTTTTCAGTTTACAAAGCAACTGGATTAGGACTTACAGAGTTTATTCTATTATGGATAGTATGGAAGTCATTGACAGATGTTTGGTGGAGTGGTAAGGAAGCCATAATTATTACTGGACCTAACGTTGACTTGGCACAGGATTTGATACTTCGAGCGAAAGGTTTTTTACAAAAGAAAGGACTTGGATATGTAGATCATGGAGCATATGAAGTAGATGTCAATGGAAGTAGAATCAAATGTTATCCGTCGAATAACATCCATTCAGCTAGAGGTAAACCAAAGATTAGTCTCTTTTTTGGAGATGAAGCAGCGTTCTTCAAACTCAGAGATGATTCAGTCGTTAGAACCGTGGGAGAGAGATATATTGGAAAATCAAATTCATGGGTTATATGGGTATCTACAGCAGGAGAAGAACCGAGTGGTTTTTTTTACGACATTATGCTCGAACCTAAAGAAGGACCAGAGAAGACAATATATGAAAGATTCCACTTCTATGTTGAGGCAGGTCTTAAGAGAGATCCGAAAACAAAAACATCAATATTCTCTCCCGAATACCTAAAAAAGGCTTCACAAGCTAGATCATATGAAAGAGAGTATCTTGGTGTATGGGGAAAGAACGTAGGGGATATATTCTCTCCAGAGGGAATAGAGTTATGTTGTGGAACTGAATATGAGTGGACTGTAGATGATGATACTAATGACAGAGTTATTGGAATAGATCCTGGATTCGGATCTTCTGAATTTGGAATATGTATCATGCAAAAACGTAAGGGAAAGAAATCAGTTATCTATGCTGATGCTTTTGAAAGGGCTAGTTACATTGATATTATTAACAAGGTTAGATTACTATCTGAAAAGTTTAGAACTAAGCGTATATTTGTGGATTCAGCATGGCCAGAGGGAATAAGAGATTTGAGGGATAAGTATTACATGAACGTACAAGGTATAGCATTTAATCAGTATGGAGAAAAGATGTTAAACTATGCAGCAAACAATGTAGACTTTCAGAATATTGAGATTCATCCGTCATTTAAGAAACTAAAACTACAGTTAATGACAATCAAGTTTAACAAGAAAGGTGGTACTGACAAGACCAAACAAAATCCATTTGATTTAGGAGATGCTTTTTTACTAGCACTATACTACTATAAGATGGGATCAGGTACTCTTGCTGGAGTTGGTTGAGCGTTTTAACCTTAATGTGTTTTCTAATTTATCTTTAACCTTTGAACCAAATCTAGGTAATTTTCTATCTTTCTTTTTTGGTTTGGGCTTACTAAAATCTGCAACAAATGCTTTATGATCTCCAACAGTAATAATAGGAGTAATACCTTTCATCAATGCAATATACAAAACAACATTAGGATCTGGGTTTTTCCTTAAAGAATCCATACATTGTTGATCAGAGTAGTAAGCAGGCCACGTACATATTTCATAGATATGATTATCTTGTAACTCATCTAACTGTTCGTTACGAATCATAGGGTATATTGGAGCAGGAGTATGTTCTGCTAACATATACTTTCTATAATATCATATTATATATAAACTATATGGTTTTATACCTAAAAATGGACCAAAAGACATGGGCTACAGGAGATTTTACAAATAGTGCTACATATGACTTATCAGGTACGGTATATGATGAGAATACATTAACAACAGCAAGAAACATCTCATCATTTACAGGAACATTACGATTAATAAACCAAGATGGAGATTCTGTATTTTCAACTACAGAGAATCTAACATTGGGAACAGATGGTACTATACTAATCAAGTTTGCAGAAGGAAAAACACCTGTATTACAAGGAATATTCAAAGTTAGATTAAGATTAGAAGTATCAGGTACTAGATTAACCTGTGTAGGTGTTAATGGCTCAGATGAAGTCTATTTTGAATACGATTAGTGACTTTTTACTTCCTATGTTTAGATTTATTGTTATTTGAGCATTGGCAGACATATTTACAATAAAAAAGACCATTTCTGGATCAAATACACCTGTTTTACCTAGAAATACTCCAATTAAGGAGAAATATGAGGGTTCAATCAGGGTATTAGAGGCATTTAATCAAAAAAGTGAGGTAAATCAGTCAGATTGGCAAGATGAACTGGCTCCAGACAGACCATTTGTTGAAACTATCAACGCAATCAACCAAGATCCTCGATTAAACTTATCAAATGAAACATATATTCAAATGGTATTAGGAAAAGGACTCAGAGTAACTGCAAAAAAGGAGAATATAGCAGATATGGTAACAGATTGGTGGGATGAGATACAATGGGATGAACAATTAGAAGATGCACTCTATTCTTACTTAGGATGTGGCAATATGTTCTTTGAACATGATCCAACATATAAACAATACATTGAAGTTCCTGTTACAACAATAGAAAGTATTGTAAGAGGTAAGAAAGGGGATGTTAAATATTTCTTACAACACGTTAATGATCAAGATATTAAATTAAGACCAAGTGAGGTAACACAATTCAAACTAACTAACGTATCAAGAGAGGCATTTGGTAGAGGATTACATCATTCAGTATTATCTACATATACAAACCCAGATACAGGAGATGTATATGATTCTCCTCTAATTCAGATGAAAAAGATGGAAGATGCTATGCCAAAGATATTTGAAGGTCATGCTGATCCAACAGTAATGTTCCACTTTGCTGATGCAGGGGAACAATTCATCAAGACTCAAGCAGATGCACTAAAGAAGATGAAACATGGATCAAAAATAGTTACAGATAAAGAATTTGATGTTAAAGTTATAGAGTCAAGTGGTAATAGTAAGTTTGAGGGTTACATTGAACATATTCAAAGAGATCTATTAGAGCCAGGATCTAAATTCCCACTCCAATTCTTCAACGCAGGCTTTACAGCTAGAGCAGCATCCGAAAGTACGGACTCTGTACTAACTAGAAAGGTTAAGAGAATACAGGCACGATTAGCTAACCAAATTAAGATTAAAATGGTTATACCATATCTTAAATCAAGAGGCAAGAACATCAAAGCAAAAGATATACAAATCTTCTTTGAAACACCTCAAAAACAAGAGGCAACCATAGCAGACGTTACAACATCATTTAGAGATAACCTTATCAAAAGATCAGAAGCAAGGAAATGGTTTATCGCAAATTCTAGTATTGATATTAACGAGAATGATATGAAGGATGAAGCACCTATCACATCAGTAACTCCAACTAACCAATTACAAGATACAAGAGAGCCAGAAAACACTTCCATTAAAGACAATGACACTAATGAAAAACTGTTAGAGATGGTCAACCTAAGAGAAGAACTAGATAGAGCAGAGAAGAGAAAGAATACTGAGGAAATATTGAATTTCATAAAGGGGTTAAAAAATGATTAGAATATACACAGATAAACAAGCAGATAATGTAATAGAATCCCTAGATCTAGGTAGAGTATCATTAGGAGAAACCATAAAGTATACAATGTTTATGAAAAACACAGATACTCAATGGCCAGTTCATAATATCAAAATAGAGAACGCAAATCCAGAATTAAGATTTGATATACCTGATATGCTAAAGGCAAATGAGGTAAAAGAGGTCTTTGTTTATTGGACTCCTAAACTAGACAGTAGAGAACCATTACTAACAAAGTTTGAATTTTCAGGCGACGTGTTCATAGGATAATGGCATTACTAACCGAAAGTGGGTTAGATTTAGAAACCGAAAGTGGGTTAGAATTAAACAGAGAATCATATGTTGCACCTATTCCTACTTCTGGTGGAAAGAAACTAATATCATTTCCACAGGTCCAACACATACAAGGAGCAATAAGGGTACGAGGAAATACAAGACTTCCACTAGACAAAGAAAAGATAGTCATAAGAGCAAGTGCATTTGAAAACACCATACATTCAATATCATACAAAGGAGTAGTTAATACAATCATAGAGGGAACCATAAAAGGTACAGGATCAAGAAATGTGAAATCAAAGGCTATGATAATAGGATCTAAATTAAATAATATAACAGAGTCAATCACAATCAAAGGTAAGAAAGATTACATTATATTAATTGATAAAATAAAACAAATTATATGACTCATTTAGAATTTTTAGCAGAAGTAAACAATACAAGTTTCGCTCAGAATATAGAATGGTTTTCAAATGATTTAAAATTATATCATAGACCAAAAAGAGTCAGAATGAACATAGGATTAAACGCTAGTAAAACAATACAAATCACATTTGATAGTGGTTCATCATGGACTGATTTTGCTAGTTCAAAAAAATTGGATTTTAAAGATGAAGTTACATTTGTAATATCTCCTGATGATTTAGTTAATTTTAGATGTACTGATGGATCTGGTGTAACTATCAATCATATGCACATATACTTTAAGGAATTTTAATTACTTCTCTATATCGCTTTCAACTGAAATTACTCATGGCAGAACGTATATCTGGTATTGCATTAATGCCTAGACAATCACGTAATGGTGTATATTATGACGTTGAGGAATTAAAGAAATTTGATGGTAAAACAGTACCACTAAGGGTAGAACATGACAAAGACACCCATATAGGTCAAGTCACATTTTCATTTGATGAAGAGAAGAGTCAGGTAAAATATGAAGCAACTGTATTTGACTCTGAATGGCAACATATACTAAACAATGAACAATATCAAGTATCAATAGGAGCATCAGTATTAGAACAAAGACATCTATGTGATGAAATGAAAGTCAAATGTCTTAATGCACCTGTATTAGATGAAATATTAGAATTATCAGTCGTTAGAACACCTGGAATACCAGAATCTACTTTACACGTTGTAGAGTCACATAACGCACAATATATTAAAATTTTAAATGAACAAGAAGTACCTGCTTCATTTGGTGGATTTATTGATCCTATCAGATTAAGACAGGAAATATCAGATAGCATTAAACAAAAGAATCCTGATTTAGAATCAGATGAGATAGATAGAAAATCAGGAGAATTACTAGGAACATTAGAAGTAGCATTTCTTAGACTAATACAACCACCAACACAAGTACAACCTACACCAGAACAGACAGATAATGTTGATAATACTTCCAATAAAGAAACTCCAATCAATCAAAACATGACAACCGAAATTTCTGAAAAGAAAGTAGAGGAAAAAGTCAAAGTAACCATTGAAACCGATGGCGAAGTAGAAGTAGGTAAAGCAGAAGCAAAAACTGAAACCACAGAAGCACCAAAAGAATGTCCTGACGGACAGAAATATGATGCTACACAAGACAAATGTGTGGAAAAAGAAAATGTTTCTGATAAAGTTGCCGAAAGAATTGAAAAATCCAATGCAGATACTCTCAAAGCAGTTATTGAAACTGTTCATGAGAACTGGAATCCTAAATCAGAAGTTGCAGAATCAACCAACGCAAGTTATGTTGAAGAAGCATTTACTGACGACCAAGCAACAGCTTTCATGGATAAACTCTTTGAAACTGGCTATAACAAATTGGTCCTTGAGAAAGAAGGATGGATTGAAACTCATTCATACCAAAAACAAACAGGTAATGGAGAGGTTCAAGAAGCCGTTTCTACATCAGGAACTATTCCAGGTGTAAAACAAGCATCAAACATTTCAATTCAGTTAGGTAGCAAAACTGCAATTCCTATTAGACAGTATGGTCAATTCCAAGCTGTTTCAACAGGACAAAATACAGCAAGATTCTACAGAATCACTGTACCAGATGCAGGAGCAATTACTGAAAGCCCAACTACCGACATCACAGCAGTTACTCACACCTTAACAGCAATCGACGTAACTTGTAGCATACGAGGCTGGAGACAAGTAGTAGAAAAAGCAAATCTTGAGGACTATCCTGCAAGTTTCCTTAACGCAATTAGAGAAACTGCAAGACTAGAAGCAATCAGAGATGAGCACAAACTAATTCTCCAAGACTTAGGTGCAACAGATCACGACTTTGGTGGTGTATCAACAGCTCCTTACCATATTGGTGGATCTGACGGTGCAGCAACTACAACAACCACAGAAGAAGATGCTGATGGGGAATTAGACGAAGATGGTCTAACATTTAGTAAAAGATACCTTGAAGAATTAGGTCAAGATACCAGCCCTGGTAACTTGGTCGCTTTCATCAGCCCAAGAGCTTTTGAAGCATTAATTTCTTCAACATCTTTATCCGAATATACCCAAATCGGAAATGCAGGTGTTACCAGACTCGGACAAATGGAGAGACTGTATGGTATTGACATAATCGTCACTAATGAACTTCTTTCAGCCAATAACGCATCAAGAAACCTTGTATGTGTTAAAGGTAAAGCATGGGGATTAGCCTCACAAAGAAAGATGGAAATTGAGTTCCAAAAAGATATTGCAGGACAATACTGGGATATTGTATGGACTCATAGAATTGGTGTAGATATCCTTGATCCAAATACATACGTAATTGTTTCTACTGTAAACGCATAGAACTTTACTTTATTTTTTTTACTTCTATTTATGCTAATTTCATACATTTTTATATGGATGTCGAAGCACGTATATTCGAGAAGCTAGACAAGATAGAAGCAAGAATAAATGATTTATGTATAAGACTATCTGCTATGGAAGCAGAATACAATTCACATATTGGAGACTTACAAAGACAACAAGATAGAAAATTAAAAAGGAGAGATTATACTTTAGTGATTATGGCATTAGGATTAACAACAGTAGAAGTTTTACGGACTCTAGGCGTAATATAGATAACAATAGTTATATACAGTAAGATAAAGGAATTTGATATGGCAGGAAATCTAAGGTACTTTGGATTAGGAGCTTATACAGGACTTATCGCTCTGTGGACAGCTATGGGACAAATCCCACTAGATCTAAATACAGCAATAGCTTTGCTTGCTCCAATAGCAGTAGTAGTTGGTGCAGACGTAGTAAAACACAGAGAAGATTAGATAGTATCTAAATACTATTTATTCTACCTTTTTTTTATGATCAACTATCATACTGAGCATATCAATAAACGTTTTGTCAATCAAACTATATTACATACATTAGCAAACTTATCAATTAGAGATTTATCAGGTTGGTTAAAGAAATGGGATATTCATGTATGGGATCTAAAAGATACTAATTCTCTATACTTTGGTCATATTAAAACAACAAGTGGCCAGAAGATAAACACAGATATGCCAAGTGGAGTAACAGGAAAATATAGAATGGATTTATATCTACATGACTCTACTAATACCTTCAAAGCAAGAGAGAATAGTGATAGGATTATGCACGAAACCTGTCATGCTATCCTAATAGGAACTCCTCATTTTGTATCTGGAGTACATGATAATATAAATAATAGATTTAAAGTAAACTTTTGGTATTGGAACAGGTTTAAATACAATAAATTCACTTTATCAATCATTGACATCAGAGCCTATCTTTAAAGTAGGAGTAGGAATAAACTACTTTGATGATCCTCAAGGATTAATAAAAATTTTTACCAACGACACTGTATATGACTATGTAGATAAATTCTATGTTATTGATGGTATTTATATAGGAAGAAATGACAAACAGGAATCTGATTCTGATTATCTAAATGACCTGAAAAACATTTATTCTAAAATACATATTGTTGATATGAATAATAAGACACAGATTCAAAAGAGAAACAAGTATTGGGAACTGGCAAAGAAAGACAAGATGGATTACATGATAATATGTGACTCTGATGAATACATGGATATTAAACCAGATAGACTTAACAATTCGTTACGAACTATACAAGATAGACCTGAAAAGTGTTATCCAGTAATGCAACATATGGTAGGTATCACAACCATGAGCAGGCCAAGATTATTCAAAGGACCATATACATACAAACATAAACAAAGTGAAAAGGAGAATACAATATCTCATGGTTCTCTATATGACAAAGATGATACGGAGATTATCAATCAAATGTATGCCTGGTTCAAAGATCATCCAAAAAGACAAATCAATAGTGATAATCAGTCAGGTGTAGATGGAATAGAGATGTGGCATGATAAGGAATTTAGAACTAAGGAAAGAATCATAGCAGATAGAGTGTACTATGATGATACGCCTAATAGATAAAAAAAGGGGTTATAATCCCATATTGTGTATGATATAATCAAATTCTTTCTCAAAGGATTTATCTTCTACTTCCTTATTTACGGTTACATTACCGTAATTTGAGGTACTAATTTGTATCAAATTCTCTAAATATTTGTTAGATTGCCTAAACCACTCCAAACCTGAGTCAATGAAAAAAATTTGTGACATAAATACTTCTATTGTTTAAAGTCTATATAACTATGATTATGACAAAGTACGGATCAACGGATGAAATTGAGAAATTGGCATGGGGAGGAACTAAATCCAGTACACCAGCAACAGTAACGTCAGTTCAGAATACGATAACAGATATAATCAATTTAGTATTAAATAGAAATAGTGATTTTTCAACTGTACCTACTGCCATTGACTCAATAGCCAATTTAGCAGGTTCAGAGATATTAAGAAATTTAGGTAGTAGAACATCATTAACTACAATGCAGATTTATGATATGGTAAAAGTATTACTCGGATCTTATATGAATCAAGCACCTGAAGATCAATCAAGATGGGGTAATGTCTGGTACACGTAATGACAATCACATTTACAAATTTATCAGGTGCTAGAGAAAACCTTGATAAAACAATAGCAGATTTAATATCTGACAACTGGACAGCAAGTAACATTACAGGTAGTATTACACCATACTTTGCAGCAGATACAAATGAACCAGACCAATTAGCAAGATCTGATGGATCTTTTGTAAATGAAATTAGAGTTAATTATTCAAACAGAATGAAATATGATGGAGAGGATTTTGAAGTTAATGGAGATGATAAACACGCATGGGTTTGTACTTGTTTCATAGAGATTCAAGGAGAATCACTACAAGTTCTATTAGATATGGAAGATGAGGTTCAAAGAATATTATGGGAGAATAGGCCAAATGGATCAACTAGATTAAACAAGAGTGATGGAGCAGCATCAGAAGTATCTTTCTTTGAAGATGCAGAACCCGAATTTGAACGATTGGAACCTGATGATGAGGTTGACCAGACACCTACTTCTCAAGCAGAACTAAAGATGATTTACTTTAAGATTAAAACTTGATTACTTCTTTATATCAAATTTTTACAAGACTAAACTATGGCAGTTTCAGCACACAACGTTACAACTAATCGAGATATAGTAAAAGAATTACAATTCGTAACTGAGGGAGATTCTGTTAGTAATGCAGCATTATACGGAGCAACACCATCTTCATCAACATTTGCTCTAGTAGGTAATAATACAGAAATTAACATTCAACCAGATGTTCAACATATGGATGTCTCAGTATTAG
>Ga0209657_1002102_pt1 | contig 11420 bp, 25 predicted proteins | sample SaaInlV_100m_DNA_FD_184650 | JGI IMG/M metagenome (GOLD analysis project Ga0209657, IMG submission 184650) | Marine microbial communities from expanding oxygen minimum zones in the Saanich Inlet - SI037_S3LV_100m_DNA (SPAdes) (version 2) | ecosystem: Environmental > Aquatic > Marine > Intertidal... | reverse complement strand
GTCAAGTAAAACCTCGCCGTTCTCGTCTCGCTCGTATGACTTACCGACACCAAACAGGTTTTCACCAACTACGCCCAGTGAGTTGCCCGGGAGTTTGCTCGATGTGCTATCCATGTAGACTCTCTTAAACAGAACATCTAACGAAACAGTTAGTCTGCCGATAATAGGTTGGGCCTTTGCTTTGTATTGGTGTCCCTTGAATGTCGGCTTCATCATGTGGCGGTGTTCGCCCAAAGAAACGGGAGACAATCTGTCAGCACCAATGCCGTTAGACTCCAGTCTATAGAAGAGTGTGGGCCAATCGTAGAACCCTCCACCCCAAGCAAGCATAACATCGGGGTCCACTCGCTCAACATATTCGACAAACGATTCGAGCAGAGACTTTTCTGTTTTGAAGTGGTGCACAATGACTCGGTGTTCATCAAAGGTCTCAACGATTGTTTCTTCTTCTAAGTTGTAGTGTTGAACCCATTGGACTCGTTGCTTGCTAAATGAATCGTAAGCACCTATCATGTTGATTTCTTGGAAGTCTCTTGGGTTGTTAGGCCTCAAGCATCTTGTTGGGCCAGCATCGTCGCTCCTAAACTGCAAAGCCTCTAAGTCAATGAACATCTTACACATCTTGTAAGGTGCAACTTCGTCCACTTCGTCAACCAAGTATCTATCCTCGTAGGGGACATCGGCTTCAAAGGAAGGTTTGACTCGCTTAGCAAACACTCTAGCCATCCACGGCTTTCTCAAAACGACTTTAATCAGTTGTCTTCCATCGGAGGTGAGTTTGTCGGTAGGTTCAAGTCGCTCTACCATCCACTTTGTATTTTTGTGCTCTCCCACTAGGTCGGAAGAGACTCTGGTAGACGCGCTGTCCTTTGCTGAAATTAGGACGCTCCCCTTGAGTGGTACATAACAGTACGGTTCGTAGTCTTCGACAACCTTTTCTTTGCGAGCCCATTGGCCATCTTCTTCTTCGCGCCAGCGTAGAAGTAACTTGTTGGAATCAGACATTTCATTCTGGTAGTCGAGTTCGTATAGTGTATTGATAATCATTCTTTCACCTCGCTTGGCTTTTCCGAACCGATAATCTGCCAGTAAGTGCATCCCCTATGACAGTAGACTACTCCCTCGTCACTAAAGTTTAGTCCGTGGCCCTTAGTATCTGGGTTGCCTCGGTCTGCACAAGTTGGGCATCTAGCGACATACCAGTCCACGCCGTCTTTGTGTCCCTTAGGTTTGACTTCTTCTAAAGTCGTTCGCCAAGTATTGAAATCAAAGCCGCTGTCTCTTAGTTTCTTAGCAGTTGCTGCTTTCTTAATCACAGTGGAAATAGGCATAACTCCGTGGTTGTGATAAGCCAATAAATCCTTGAGGCGGTCGAGAGCCTTCTCGGTTCGGAACTTCACAAAGCCCTTTTCAACATCTTGATTCGATAGAGCAAATCTAGGGTCTGCTCTCAATCCCTTGGAGAGTTCTAGGTAGTCTCTCCAGCCCATCTTCGGCACTTTAATTCTCATAGAGTAATGGGTAAGAGTTATTCCTTATGAAAGGTTCGCTTTACCGTGGGTATCTGGCTCTTGTCTGGGCCAAAAATAGCGATTCATCTGAGAGTTCCGAACCACCGTAAAGCCATTTTTCTTCATCCAAAAGGCCAATTCCCGCGAAGACTTTATCCCGACAAAACACTTTCCTTCTACTACTCGACCAACGAGGTAGTTGAAAGCCCCTTCTGCTGTCAGTCCATCATCCAAGAATGGGTGCTCCAATAGCATGTCCAAGACAACGGTTTTCTTATTCGATTGCATCTACTCACCGAGAGATGTTCACTTGTCTTGCTTCTTAACGACCTTAGACACAGCGTTTAGTCCGCCACCAACAGTCTTGCCCACAGGGGTAACCACCGAGTCTGCTGCGCTAGCAGCAGTGTTCTTGACCTTAGCGAAAAGGTTGCCCTTTGTGCTGACTTCGTCTGCTTCTCTGTTTTGGAGTACATCAGGGATTTCGTCTCTAAGCAACTCTTTGAGAATAATCCATGCTTGTGCGCGAGTAACTGGAGGGTGACCGCCTGCGGAAAGGATTTTAGCAACAAGACTCAAGAGAGAATCGTACCCGTTTTTAGCCAAGTGCACTCTAATCTCGTTAACCCAAGCATCCTCAATGAGAATGACGTCGTCAACGGTTTTTCTGATAAATCCAACTTGCTTTCCTTGGTAAGTGTAGTACTTCGCCATGGTAAAGTCTAGGTTTCAGTCGGTATTTAACTATCACTGACTCTTTTTAATCGGTGCTTAGGCTCAGGTTGGCTAGAAAAGAACGAACACAGGCTAGCAGCCTTGACTTCACTAACGACACACATGCTATGGTGGCAATCTATGGCATCCCTCTCACCAAACAGGTGAATCAGCAGTTGAGCGTTAAAGGGGAGACGCTCTTTGAAGTCCTTCCACGACTTGTATCGGCCTTCTTTTTCGGTTGATATCGGGTTAGGTGCGGCATAATCGTAGTAATTATTCATCCGCCTAAAGGAGTTTACGGGCATTAGTATCCGCTTGTATTGTCTTTTCACGACAGGTCAACTCCCTCACCCACCAACTCTAAGTCTTTTAGAACCTTAACGTAGCGAGAAATGGTATCTGCTAAGTTCTGGGCTTCGTCTAAGGTAAGCCTTTGTGATATTTTCTGCTTACCAGCGACTAAGCCAAGGCTCAGTGTAGTATACTTCGGGATGGGCCCTCTATCGTTTGCGCAACCTTTGCAGTCGCAATCATCGATATCAACTGCCAAGAAACAATCTGACTCATCATCTTGGTAGTATTCTGAGGCAAATATAGGGTCTAATATGAGATGGCCTGCTTCGTGCCTCAACACAATTCCTCCATTGCTATAGGAGCACCAAACTTAACAACTAATGGACTCGGTAGAGCAATGAATAACTCAGGGATAAGCGTTGAACGAATAGCCATCTTCATGTCACCGGGACTTTCTTCTATCGTGAATAGGTATTCAACGAAGTTCCTAAAGACCGGCATAACCGTGACCTTACTTCCGTCGTCTTCATATTCAATAGTCTCTTCTGCTTCGAGGTATTCCCCCGAAATAAGGTGGTAGGCCAAGTCAGAAAGTACTCTTAACTCGGCCTCGATGTGGCTCGTTGTTGGAGTTTGCACAGGTAAACCCAAGTACGCTGGGTTAATTAGACTTTTTATCAGTAGTGTAGCAAGAAGTCGACCTGTTTAAGCCCGTCTCCTAGAAACTTCTTTACTGCTCTATACACTAATTTAACATCAATCCTATCTTCTTCGTAATACCCTATAGCAGGAAATGCAATAGAGTATGTATGGTGTAAATCTAGTTCTCTTATCTGTCTAAGGGCCTTAGTAATAGCGTATAAGTCAAACTTCCTTCGTATATCGCCTCTCCCTATCACCCACACAACAGTCGCTCGGTCTAGCCTTTCGCTGACTATTATGTCACCTAGTGCGAGATTCCCATCACTTTCTATGTCTTTGAAGTGTGAATACGCAATGGGGTATTGATACAAACAAGTTTCATGCAGGGTGGGGTGGAGAGTTAATGGCTTCTGCATAGTCTTGGCGTGCATCGGGATAACTACCAAGTCCGCAGAAGTGGTTGCCAGAGAGTTAATCTTGTCTATTTTAACCGACATACTGCCCCTCCAAGACGGCTCCTGCGAACTGCCTCTTAGGGTCGCCGTAAGTATTGATTACATTACCTAACGATGGAGCATATTCGTTCATAAAATAGTCTATTTGAGTGGCTGACAAATTAGATACGAACATCTTGTATCGGTTCTTCTTCTGTAGCACCGATAGGGTCTTCAAATTGAAACAACAAGCCATATCCGATAACCACTTTCTATTCGAGCCGACTAAACTAGATATGTCGTAAATCTTAGTTTGGTTCATCATAATGGTCGGGCACTTTAACGCCTTATTGTGTAATGATTTGAGATAAGTAAATGGGTCCTCCTCGAACTTGTAAAACTTCATCCTAAAGTCAATAAAGTCATTTCTATCAATGCCCGGACACTTGTCGTGATAGGCAGAAAGCAAACAGTGGTCTCCTGCGGCGATGTAACTGAGACGCTTAGTGCGACGAATGCTGAGTTTTTTACACAATTGTCCTATTGAAGAGGCTTCCCAATACTTCTCGGGAGGCATGTTGTACCCAAAGTCACCTTCTTGGTGATGGTCTATGAGGTCTATGCCCAATGAATATAATTCGGGCTTAGTGTATCCCTCTGGGGAGCACTCTATCCATACATCAAAGGGCTTAGGAGTAGGGTAAGTGGCGGAGTATGCTTCGGACCTGTTTACTCTAGTTTTTCCCAACTTGGCATGAACCACCGAATAATTGGTGTCAGCCAAGAGGGACTCTATTTCAATCATTTCCGTGTCGCCGCCTCCGAGGACAAACCTCACTCCTCCTCCTCCACATCTATGACAACATCTCGGGAAATGTCTACTGCGAGTATCAACTCGAACCAAACTTTAGACGGTCCCATTTGCATAGAACCGTCTTCTCGGCATCCGATGTGTGGGTGAACGTAGTGCTTGGAAGGCTTCTTGTTTAACTTGGAAACGAATGTTATCTTAGTTAAGTGTTGACTTAGCACTGGGTGAGTCTTAAGAGTCTCAACCATCGCTAACATCTTGTCTACTGCGTGGGTATCAGTGATGCCCGTACCGAGCATCATGCCGCCCTTCTTTCCTTCTCCCATTTCTCCGTCTACTAATGCTATCAATTCTCCATTCATTGTGATTCCTCCTTAACTGTCCATGTTATTTGCTTTATTGCTGAGTCAAAAGACACCTTGACGAATCTCTTATCTCTTCGTAGTATCAAGCAGGCCGAGTTAACGCTCGGGACATTCTTGTATCTACGGTCATTTAATTTGTCAAGTATCTCTGCCGTGGTTAGCGGTTTATTGACCTCGTTCAGTATATTCTCTATTGCTCTCTTAATCATTTTGTTTGCCATTCTTTTTCACCTCGTTGAAAACAACTGGGGCAAACACCATCAAAAGAGGCGTCATTACACTTAGGACACGGGGCCGCAGTAAGCGGTTTTCCGAATATTTTCTTGATAAGCCAACCAAACAAGACTAATCCTCCAAGACTTTGTCCCAAGAGTATTCTTGTATGTTGTTATCTGCGTCGTAATAGTGTCCTTCGTAAAATCCTTTTCTTTTAATCATGTCTCCGATTGTTGCGGTGCTCCATCTTGTTTTCTTCGATTTAGTCAGTATTCCGGCGGTAGATAAGGCTTCCGCAATATCTGTCAAAGACTTCCCCTGTTCTTTCAGTTGAAACACCATTTGGACCACCTCTGACTCGGCTGGGTTAATCTCCAAAAGTCCTTTATCGGAGTCATTCTCAGTCCTAGCATAGATAGAATCGTAGCCATATGGAGGTTTTCCGACCCATCTGCCCTCGTTCTTTACCCCTTGAAGTCCCATGCGGGTTCTTTCTTGGGTTACTTCGACTTCCATCTGGTTAAGTGCAGTGATTATTCTAAATACAGCCATGCCCATAGCAGAGGTTGTATCTACGTCGATGTCCAACGCAACAAAGTTCTTTCCGATATCGTTCAGTTTAGCCGCCCATGTCTGGGCGTTAGTAGAGGAACGGTGAAACCTATCAAGTTTGAATGCCACTACGACATCCCACGCATCAATACACTTCATCATTTCTTCAAAGCCAGAGCGGTCTGTATTCATTCCTGTTCCTACATCAGTGAACTCATCCACTAAGGTCCAGCCTTTCATCTCGACATATTGCTTACATCGTCTAACTTGTTCGTTAACCGATGTTTCGCTCTGTAAGTCTGTGCTTATTCTTCCGTATACTACTGCTCTCATTTTTCATCACCTATCGTTACCTTCTTGAACTCATCTTTAGTCAATTCTTTGGTAGCCGAGCAAAGGAGACATTTTAAGGAATATAGTCGCTTTAATGGGATTATAGGAATCCAATTCATTGTGAACCATCTTTTCTCTTGAATCAGAACAAAGTTCACCGCGTTATTGCAGTTTCCGCAGTCAATCTCCCGAGTTACTGCTATCACCTTAGGTCGTCGTCTAACGCCCCATAGAAAGAATAAAAACACTATTCTTCCTCTCCTGTTTTGGGTAAAAATCTAACGTATGCGTTACAGCAATCGTCGAAAAACTCCATTTCTACATCGGGAAACGGCCATGTGACGGCACGGTCTTCGTCGCACTCTGGGCACTTGTAAGTAATATCCATTGCACCAAAGGTAGTTGCGGCTAGAATAGCCTTATCTGTGGTAAACTCATAGAGCACTTTCCACGGCGTGAGCGGCTTCATCATCGAACAAAACTCCTTTCATTCATTAGATAGTCTTTGTGCTCCTCGCATTTTATGTGTACCCTAACGAGAATCCCATTGACTGTGTGAATGGTGGCGGGAGATAACTCTCCGCAGACCAAGCAGTATGCTTTGACCTTAGTGAGTCCCTTATTGTCTCTCATTCAAACACATCCCAGTGGAGAAACTCGTGGCAGTTAGGACACTCAAGTAAGTCGGATTTGACCAACTCGTGGCAGTGGGGGCATAGCATTTCGCTCATACGCTACACCACCATGACGGAGGACTTCTCTTTATCCATGTAGCCATATAGGACTTATCGTATAGGTAGTATGCCCTATACTTGTCTCTAACAGATAGGCTATTGAAGTTAGGAGAGTTTCTGCATAACATATCGGAACTGATAGCGACGGCAAACTCAGTTAAACCCCTTTTCGGGAGGTTCAACAGGCCGACATTTTCTTGACACCAGCGAATAACCGCCTCGCTTTTGTGAGTCTTTTCGTAACGGAATGTGTATTCCTCGGCTAACGCCAATGCGTGACTGATAAGCCATTGGTAGTTTTCATAACTCTCTCTAGCCCATATAGTACAAGGGTGGTTGTAGTGTGCTCGCTTGTATGGTGCTACTCCAGTTTCGTAAGGAGCGCATAGCATCTGTGCGCTTTCTAAAACCATTTTAACTACATGCTTATTGAGTTGCATCTGCGCTGCTTCGACAGGGTCTTCGGATAACACAAAGATGTTCATTCATCTCCCTCCAGCGGTGGGTATTTGTCATCAAGTAGTTGGTTCATTCTTGCATAGAAGTCATTGATTACTTCTTCTGGTATCTCATCCATGTTAAGGAATCTTTGGGTTATCATCTCGCCGCACAAGACGCACTCTATGTCGTATTGGTAGGTTCGCAACGACCCAGATTTGCCAATGCTGTGGTCAACCTTAGCACCCAAGACGAATTGGTGTAAGCCTCTATCGCAGAGTTCTTTCATTCCCATACCCCCGTATCGTTCACACCAATAGTGGCAGTCTTCTCATGGCCGCAAAGCGAACATGTGAGGGTCACATTAACCGTATCGTTTGCCTCACAGGATTCGTACACATAGGCATCACCCTTCTTTAGGTCATAGGAGTGCTTGCATTCGCTCATCCTTTCACCTCCGTGATTCTCACTTGGGTGTGCTTAGTGTATAGCACACACTTAGATGCTGCTTGTCTTGCTTCACTCATATCGTTTGTAGTAGCAAATAGGAACCAGTTGATTCCGTCTGCTGAACCTTCTATTCGTTTCATTTCAATTCCTCTTCCGTTTAGGGTGGTTAGGCGGAATATCCGTCAAGGGTGCCTCGGCGGAATTACACTTCACCGAACACCCCTCATCGACGACCATAGATAAAGATACCGTAGTTCCCGTTCCGGAAAGGGGGTATAGGATAGTTCCTGTGCAGGGAACTGGGCCTTATGCTTGAACGGATACCCGGTTTCCTTTACCCCCGTAATATACACTACGCGCGTGTAAAGAGGTGAGCGGAGGGGAGGAAAAGGAATGCCCATCCAGAGAAGCCAGACTGAAGAGGTGGAAGCCCCTCCGCTCAGAGTAAATGATGGACTGATAGGATATTTACATGTCGATTCCGTCAAGGGTGCTTCGGCGGATAGCCTATTCCGTCAAGGGTGCTTCGGCGGATACCTTCATAAGCCTTCGACTACACCCTCATTTCGACAAGAGGTGAAAAACAGTGAAAGAAACACTAACCATACTGAACAGCATAAATGAAAAACTGGGACTGGTCGTGGAGATGCTCTCCGCAGACTCGGCCCCTGTTAAGCCGAAATACGTCGAGGTCGCAGAGAAAGTCCTTTCTGTCGGCAACGAAGCACTTGAGGAAGTCATACCTGCTGTAATTGAAGAAGTCTCAACCGAGACACCGTCGAACGAAACATTGGAGGTCGGCTCCATCATCACATACGCTGGTGACAGAGAAGTCCTTTCCGGTAAGCGAGGAACTGTAGTAGAAGTCCGAGGCGCATGGGTCGTAGTGGCCTTTGACGGCGAAGGCAAACACACTAAGTGCCGCAAGAGCGAATTGACGCTCGGTGCTAACGAGCAACCACCGGAACAGACCGAAAAGGAAGTAGTGGTGGCCGAAGAAAAAGCGGTTGCTGAGAGCCTATTCGATGAAGAGGCTTCGGGCCACAAAATCGAAAAGGGTTCTTTCAAAGAATACCGCGACGTACACGCTATCTACTCCGACCAAAAGAAAATGGTGGGCAACAGAAAGTACCTGCGCTTCCGAGCAAAGAAGGTCATTGGTGGCGACACCCTCACTCAAGAGATGTGCCACCGATACTTAATCGGCGTTCAAGACGAAGAGTACCTAAACGAGGTGGGACAATGAAGGTTCTCCTAACAATCGAAGGCGGCTTCGCTAAGACCATCTTTGAAGGTGACAAGAAAGTAGTCACTGACTTCTTAGAAGGGTTTCAACACGCTCGCAAAATGAACCTTGAATCTCCCGAAGTAATCGGTGTTCTCAAAGTTATGAGAGAAAAAATAGACTACGTACACTGGGCTACTGGTGCGCTATCTGCTATCGAGAACAGCAAAGGTAAACTTGAGGTGGTTGAGTGAGAGTCACCGAAGAAGACTACAACAAGGGTACTAAAGAACAGCACCGAGAGTACGACGAGGTTTTCAAAGAAGAAATCGTTCTCTTCGGTGAGATTTACGATTCCGACATTGATGTCAATACATGGTGTCCAGAGTGCCAACAGTACGATATTTTCATGAACAGCGAACCCTATGGCATGGACGTTGTAATTACTTGCTTTCCGTGCTTTATCAAAGAGGTGGTCGCATGAGTTGGGACAACGAATCCCCTCACGGTCCTTGGGAAAAGACTGACATCTCCCCAAGCAAACTGAAGATGTTCAAGGACTGCCCTAAGAAGTACGAATACCGATACGTTAGACGCGAAAAGACTTACACTGGGGCTGCTGCCTTAGAAGGTTCTGCGGTTCACCAAGTGTTCCTTGAAGAGTTCTTGGCTGGCGGCGTTGACGACTTGGAGTTCCTCCTTGAGATGATGGCAGACGACCTGCGACTACGACTTGACACCGAAGACCCAAGAGACTGGCACAGCAAATTGCCCCTCAATCAAGCACAGAAGTTTGACTCCGTGACCGACATGAAAGTGTGGGCAGAAGGACTACTCAAAGCAGTAATAAACGGAGAGGACTCTTACGGAAACCCACTGGTTATGCCTAAGACAACGGAGACTGAAGTCGAAGGCTGTGTGGAGTTAACCCTCCCTAACCTTGAGGCCACAATCCGACTAAGAGGATACATTGACTTGGTCTTTGAAGACGGTTCTTTGGGCGACTTGAAACTCGCTTCGGACTACTGGAAAGCAATTTGGACGCTCGGCAAAGCGGTCACAGAAGACCAACCTGCTATGTATTCGAAAATGATGGGGACTCGGAAGTTCCGATACCTCATTGTTGACAAGAAAAAGGACCGAGACAAGCGAGCAAAGCCTCCGTCGGTTAGAACCATTGAGTTCGAAGTGACCGACGCTGACTTTGACCGTCTAATGCAGGACTTAGAGCACTTTGTGAAGACCGTTGACTTGCTTAACGACCACAAAAACGGTGTCTTCACTCCTCGACCGGAATACAACGGACAGACTAAGGCAACAGCAGGTCAGCCAGAGAAGCAATTCTGTGGCAAAATGTGCGACTTCAAGGAAATCTGCTACCGAGAAAACTACCGTAGAGGTGACGCTTGATGCTTACTCCTTGTAGTGCCTGTGGCACTCCAACCGATGACATACAGTTATCTCAAGAGCACAGGCTGTGCTCTGAGTGCTACAGAAACTACGAGCAGTGAGTCTATGCCTAAGCGAGCGCACATAGAAGCCCTAGTCGCTGACACCGACTGGACTGACGCGTTCATGGCTAAAATCGAACACAACGACGGTCCTCTTGCTACGCCCTGCTGGGAGTGGCAAGGGGGCCTAGACCGCGCTGGCTACGGTAGAATCCATGTCAAGAAGCACTGCGAGAAGAAAACAGGTAGAAACTTCTTTTCGCACCGAATGTGCTACATGATTCACCGAGGCTACATCGAACCAGAGGAGTTTATCCTCCACCAGTGTCACAACCGACTCTGCTGTAATCCTGCTCACCACAAGTTAGGCGACCATAACGACAACATGGACGACTTGGCCAAGTCGGGCAGGGTTGCAGGGGCTAACAACCACAACAGTAAGTTATCCGAAGAGGATGCTTGGGAGATACTGGTTTTGTACTACGAGGGAGACGCTGATTCAGTCCTATGGACTGTGAAAGAACTTTCTATGGAGTTCAGTATCGGGCGGGGAACAGTGACTGATTTGATTTACGGGCGGACTTGGAAGTCGTTATACGACGAGTTCTGGGGCGAAGAAGACTCTAAGTAAGCGAGGAAAGGAAGAATAAATATGAAAGAAGAATACGAAAAAATTAGAAGGATTTCATTAGGGTTGTTCTTTGCGGCAAATATTTGGATATTTGTATTCTATGTTGCCCTTTGGATGGACTCATCATACATAGACTGCTATGAGTCTTCGTGGTCAGGGAATACTTACTGTGATGAAATGCACTACGACTCAGCATTACTTTGGTTATTACCGCTAATCTATACAGTGGCTTTCCCCTTAGTCTATTGGATATTCTATTACCCATTGAAGTTCATTCAAGACTATACTAATCTATTGAAGGATAGTAAAGAAAAGGAGATTCGGTATTTACCTATGCCGGACTTTCATTCAATTGAAAAGGTAAATGACATTAAACATGAGACTCCAAACATTGTAATCAAAAATATCAATGTAAAGGATGGAGTAATTACGGAGGAATAAATATGATATGCGATATATGCTTGAAGAAATCAATAGAGAATAGCGGTGCTTACTGCATGGCTGGAGTCACAGTGTGCGGGGCTTGCGTTCGTAAGGCCATCACTTTCTACTGCGAAAACCGGCACTTGGTCGGAAAGAAGTCCATCAAGGCTGTTACCGATGAGGTCAAAGAAGC
>Ga0209657_1002101_pt1 | contig 11420 bp, 14 predicted proteins | sample SaaInlV_100m_DNA_FD_184650 | JGI IMG/M metagenome (GOLD analysis project Ga0209657, IMG submission 184650) | Marine microbial communities from expanding oxygen minimum zones in the Saanich Inlet - SI037_S3LV_100m_DNA (SPAdes) (version 2) | ecosystem: Environmental > Aquatic > Marine > Intertidal... | reverse complement strand
GATCCCAATTAAAGGATATTCTACATTTGATCCTTTAAAGCATTGCTGGGTTGGATCAGGATTTAAAGCAGAATGGTTTGAAGATTTATTTCCTAAGAATAATAAAATTTTAGATCCCCTTAAACGCATTGCTGATGAAACCGAAGAAGATTTTTTAAAATTAGTTGACATACTAGAATCTTGTGGTGTAAAAACATACAGAAGTTTTTTAAACATCGAAGATGACGGCAAATACAAATCACTAAATGATGTATGGCGCCCGCCAATGACCCCAAGAGATCATTTTTGTGTTGTTGGTGAAAAGTTATATGTAGGTGAAAGACCCGAGTTCCTAAACAAAGGCGGTATGATTGACGTTGTTAATCAGATTGATAAAAAAGACATATACACAACCGAGCAAACACTTGATACAGAGTGGAAAGGATATACGCCATTTATAAGTTCGGCCCAAATTTGTAGAGTTGGTAAAGATTTATTTTGGGACTCGCATGAAAGGTGGGCCGAAAATGCTCCACCTGATTTAGAAAAAGAGCTAATTGAAAATTGGAACAAAGAAGGATTTAGAGTACACAGATCACATAGAGGATATCATTCTGATGGGTGTTTTTGTGTAGTTAAGCCTGGGCTTATTGTGTCGTTAAAAGATATACAAGACTACAAAACACAATTTCCTGGATGGGACGTACTGTACTTGCCAGACCAATCATGGTCTAAAGTTGATCCGTTCTTACAGATGAAATGGAAAGTTGGGGGACGTTGGTGGTTAAAAGGCGAAGAGCATAACGATCAATTAATAAACTTTGTAAACACGTGGTTAAAAGATTGGGTAGGCTATGTAGAAGAAACAGTTTTTGATGTTAATATGTTATCTATTGATCAAAACACAATTATATGTAACAACTATAATAAAGAAGTATTTGACTATTTCAAAAAGCATAAAGTAGAGCCTATAATATTTAATTTTAGGCATAGGTTTTTTTGGGATGGAGGAATACATTGTATAACACAAGACTTATATAGAGAAGGAAAATTGGAGGATTACATTGGTTAATAAAACAGTAGTTCATTATTTTAAACATAAATGGAAAAGAGACTCGGAGGGAAATCAAGTGAACAAAGATACAGTAAACAAATATTTTGGTAGTAATTGGAAACCAGACTACAAGCATTATGAACATAGTGGTTGGGCATTGTTAGACAAAGTAGGACCTACAGATACAGTAATTGATATTGGTTGCGGATTTAATTCATTTAAAGAAGAATTAGGTGACCGACTTTATGGCTTTGACCCTGCTAATGATAAAGCAGATGAAGTAGTAGGAATTGAAGAATTTGAAGCAAATGGGAAACAATGGGATATAGCATTTGTTTTAGGTAGTTTGAATTTTGGAACAGCAGAAGATGTTGAGCCACAAGTTCAAAAGGCAGTTGATCTAGTAAAACCAGGCGGTATATTATATTGGCGACAAAATCCAGGAATTGGAGATCATCCTTGGAAGGGTGTTGAAGAAATACAGTTCTTTCCTTGGACATTTGAACTTAATTATGAATGGGCTAAAAAATATGGCTGTGAAGTACTTGAGTGTAAATGGGACGCCCAAAGTGATAGAATATATTCAGAATGGAAAAAACTTTAAAAAAAGGTTGACTTTCACACTGGTTCTATGTAATAATATACTTGTTAAATAAAAATTTAACAACGGAGCCAGTTTTTATTATCATTTTTAGCAAGGAGTGATAAATACAAGCGTTAAGACATAATTGGAATTATGTTTTATCAAGGCAAAATAACAAAGGCACATAGGAGGCACATATTATGGCATCACTTGCAGAAATACGAGCTAGGTTACAAGCTCAAGAAACACGCCAATCAGGCAGTAACACAGGAGGAGATAATGCTATCTTCCCTCACTGGAACATCCAAGAAAACGAAAGTACTACATTAAGGTTTCTCCCTGACGGAGATCCTAGTAATACATTTTTCTGGGCAGAACGTCAAATGATTCGTTTACCTTTTCAAGGTATTAAAGGCGACGTTAACAGCAAACCACTAACGGTACAAGTACCGTGTATGGAAATGTGGGAACCAACAGGTTCATGTCCAATCTTAACTGAGGTTCGTCCTTGGTTTAAAGACAGCTCACTAGAGGACATGGGTCGCAAATACTGGAAGAAACGTTCATACGTTTTTCAAGGGTTTGTTAGAGAGAATCCTATAAATGAGGATGCTACTCCAGAAAATCCAATCAGACGTTTTATTATGGGACCACAACTCTTTAATATTATTAAAGCAAGTTTAATGGATCCTGAAATGGAAGAACTACCAACAGATTCAACTGCTGGACTAGATTTTCGTGTAACAAAAACCACAAAAGGTGGCTATGCTGATTATTCAACATCTAAATGGGCTCGTAAAGAAACCCCATTAAGTGCTGAAGAACAAACAGCAATAGACTCCAATGGATTGTTTACATTGAATGACTTCTTACCTAAGAAACCGTCAGAAACTGAACTTAACATTATTAAACAAATGTTTGAGGAATCAGTTGATGGCAAGCCTTACGATACCGAGAAATTTGGTGCTTATTATCGTCCGGCTGGTGTTAGTGCTCCTAAAGGCAGTACACAAACAACTACTTCTACTACGGCAACACCGTCTCCCGCTCCGGCTGTTACAACACAGCCAGTTGCTGAAACTACAACAGAAGAAGTTAGTACTCCAGCACCGGCTCCAGTAGCACAGGCTGAGGCTCCTGTTGAAACAACTTCTGCTAAAAAGGCAGATGATATTCTAGCAATGATTAGAGATCGTCAACAGAAGTAAATCTTAGTAAGTTTAGTGTAACAGGCTTCGGTCTGTTACACTTTTAATTAATCAAGGAAGGTAATTATGGCAAAACCATTCGACGTAAGTAAGTTTAGAAAAGACATAACAAAATCAATTGACGGATTGTCAATAGGATTTCACGATCCAACAGATTGGATTAGTACAGGTAATCACTGTTTAAATTATTTAATTAGTGGAGACTTTAATAAAGGTGTACCACTTGGCAAAGTAACTGTGTTCGCTGGAGAATCAGGAGCAGGTAAAAGTTATTTTGCGGCAGGAAATATTGTAAAACATGCTCAAGAGCAAGGTATTTTTGTAGTACTAATTGACTCTGAGAATGCTTTAGATGAAACATGGCTACATGCTTTAGGTGTAGATACAACACCAGAGAAACTTTTAAAGTTATCGATGAGTATGATTGATGATGTAGCAAAAACTATTTCAACATTTATGAAAGATTACAAATCTATGGAGCCTGAAGAAAGGGCTGAAACAAAAGTATTGTTTGTAATTGACTCATTAGGTATGTTATTAACACCAACAGATGTTGACCAGTTTGAAGCAGGTAATATGAAAGGTGACATGGGTAGAAAACCTAAAGCCTTAACATCACTTGTTCGTAACACAGTTAACATGATTGGTGCTTATAATGTAGGACTTGTAGCAACGAATCACACTTATGCTTCACAAGATATGTTTGACCCAGATGATAAAATCTCAGGTGGTCAAGGATTTATCTATGCTAGTTCTATTGTAGTAGCAATGAAAAAAATGAAACTAAAAGAAGATGAAGCAGGAAATAAAATTAGTGATGTAAGAGGAATTAGAGCAGGTTGTAAAGTAATGAAAACAAGATATGCTAAACCTTTTGAAGCAGTACAAGTAAAAATACCGTATGATACAGGAATGAATCCGTATAGTGGGTTACTTGAGATGTTTGAAAAGAACGGTGTAGTTGTTAAAGATGGCAACAAACTCAAATACATATCACATGCTGGTGAGGAAATTAAAGAATTTCGTAAACAATGGACGCCGGAACGGTTACAAGTTGTTATGGATGATATAGTTTCTGGACCAAAAACTGTTATAGATGATAATATAAGTAGTGCGGAAGAAGAAAGTTCTGAGCATATTGATAACGAATAAGGAGTTAAGATGTCGATAGATACTGATATTATTGTTGAAACCTGGTCCGTGCTTAAAGAGTATATACCTGAAAAAGATAGAGAAAAAGCAGGAGAGCATTGGGTAAGCAGGTTACAAGACAACGGTGCTGACCGAGAACTTTTAGATGCTTTGTCTGAAGCAGATGATGTTTTAGAACAAGCAATTGGAGAAGTACTCGAAGAAGAGGACTACGAAGAAGAAGATGACGACTCTGAAATGTATGAGGATTAATGAATATTCATAAACAAAACTGGTATTCTAAAGTAGTAAACAATCTAGGCAATCTGCCAGATTTTTTAGATCACTATAATGAAATACTAATTACAGCAAGGCAAGAGTCTGCTATTCATGGTAATATAGAAACAAATCTTAAAGAACTGCCAGCACAAACAGAAACACGGTTTAGTGAGCTTCAAGAAATTGAGGCGGTACTAAACTTTCTTAATATACAATTAAGAAAAATCAGACGTAAACATTTTAAAAACTATTTAGAAAGTTATGCTAGAGCATTGTCGACAAGAGATGCTGAAAAGTATGTTGACGGTGAAGATGAAGTAATTGACTTTGAAACGTTAATAAACGAAGTAGCACTTTTACGAAATAGATACTTAGGTATTATGAAAGGACTGGAAGCAAAACAATGGCAACTAGGACATATAACCAGACTAAGAACAGCAGGCATGGAAGATGTTAGCCTATAAACAAGCAAGAAAGTTGTTTGCTGAATGGGATAGCATTAAAGATACAACATATGATCTTTTTGTAGCACGAAAGAAAAGTTCAATGTACTCTACATTAAACATTTTAATGGAAGATATGAATAGATCTTGTAACGACTATAATAGAATTAATAACCAAACAAATCTGTACAGATTAATTACAAAATATAAAAAGGCAAAAGATTATTTTGATAATTATAAGTATGAATCAACAATATTAGGAATATCAAATGGATCTACTATTAAGCAATAATCAAACTAGAGGACTTCATGCCAGGAAATTTTTAGAAGAAATTTATCAACATCCTGACTTAATGTTAAGTATTAGTTCGGTGTTAGACATTGAATGTAATACTGGAGCAGATACAGAATGGTGGGCAACACGTATGGATTATGATGAAAAAAATCCTAAGCCTTTAGAAATTGATGTAACAGCAATAAGTAGAGTTCCTGAAATAAACAAACAAGTTAAAGAATTAGAGAGGGTAGAGTATAAGCAAACACCTACTGATTTTTGGAAAGTATTAGACTCTACGTATGATGTTGTTTGGTGTCATAATGTACTACACAAACATCAAAACTTTTATGAAGTGTTACAGAAAATTAACGCCTGCCAGGAAGTAGATGGTATGCTTTGTATTACGGTTCCAAAAATACACAATATATTTTATGGTGAACCTGATTATAGATTATACCCTGAATGTCATACAGATATTAATATAGTAAATTTAATTTACGGTCTGTCTTTAGCAGGGTACGATTGTCGTGATGCTTATTTCATGCAAGAAAAAAATAGCAACCTAATTAAGGCCGTAGTGTACAAAAACACAGATGTTATATATGACTTGAATGAAGTTACACCATACGACTTAATGGAAATGGATAGACTGCCTGGGTCAATGGTAAATCAACTTAATAAGTTTGGTTACATTAGTAATAAGAATTTGTTTCTTAGTTGGTTGGACGGTACTCTTGTAGATTACTCAACAATCTAGACCACGGTATACCTTTAGCAATTTCCTCAACAGTCCACTCGGTGTGTGCTAACTCTATTAGCCATTGTTCTCTATTAGGCCTCAAATTATCTAAGTCTTTAGGATGAACACTTACAGGATAAGTTAAACTTTCAGGGCCAGTCCAAGATGCTACTCCGTTTATTGTAGCCTCCATTGCCGGATTGCTACTTTCACTAACAACCATTTTAGTATTTTCTAATGCTTTGACAAAGTCAAAGTTATCGTATGTGCCTTCTATTTGACTAGCATCTGTGTATTTTACACCGTATTTTTTCTTTAAGTTAATTTCTTCGTTATAATGTATTCCTCTTTTGTGGCGAGGATGATCTCTTATTAATATTTGAGCATCAGTGTGATTTTTTATTTCAAGTATTCTATTTTCGTAGTATTGATCTATATGAGGTAAGTTAATCCATTGTTCGCTTTTTTGATGTTGCCCGCATATAATAATATTATCCCCAAGCAAGTTCCAAGGTTTTAATTTTATACCTAACTGTTTAGGTCTATTAATGTCTAAGTTTTCTTTGTTACAAAAATTAGCACGACCATTAATACCGTCTATGCCAACTTTCCATGTAACGTTTCTGTTTATACCGCCAACTTCTAGCACTACAACAGGCTTGCCTTGTTTACGAAACTCATTCCATACAGCTCTATTTCCTGCCATTTTTCCGTTCCATAATAATGACCAAATTACAGCAACGTCAGAGTCTAGTGTGTTTTCTACAACAGTATCAGTTTCTCTAACAGCACTCATCATAGCCTCAAAAATTGGCTTACCTGCAATGCTAGAGTTGTTGGTAAAGAAAGACACTTTCATAAAACTATTTACAATAAATATTGTATAAGAAGTCAACAAGTGGATAGTTAATCAATGATATACGGATATGATACCAGTCGTAAAACAACAACTAAGGTAGTAAGATTATTTTGTGATGGTGCTGAAGGTCAAGTTAGGCGTCTAGATCAATTAGATACGGATATCCAAAATTCAAATGTTGATGATTACTTTACTAGTTTTGGAATTTTAAGAGGAACAGCAAACGTATATCGTAAAGCACCAAATTACCTACACATAGACCATGCTTACTTTTTAGCAGGTCATAAACATACAGATGATTCTTGGTATCGTGTTAGTAAAAACAGCATAAACATGAAGGGTGTAACAAAGCACTTCCCCCAAGATAGATTTAATACATACTTTAAGCAACACGTTAATATTAAACCGTGGAGTCTAAATACCAAAGGACATATATTAGTTCTTCCTCCAACACAGCCCACAGCCTGGTATACAGGAGATGACGATTGGTTAGATAGCACATTAGAATGGCTGAAGAATGTTACAGATAAAAAAGTTATTGTTAGATACAAACCCCCAGTAGCACACGTCGACGAAAATGGTTTTCCGGTAGGTAGTTTACAATTTGAAAAAGAGTTCCGTAAGATTGAGCCTCTTATTAGGCAAACAACGTTTGAAGAAGATTTAGAAAACGCTTACTGTGTAATTGCTTATAATAGCGGAGCAGTCGTTAAAGCAACACTAGAAGGCATTCCTGTGTTTTCTACCGAATATGCTCCAGCAAGTATGGTATCATTTAATTGGAGAGATATTGAAAATCACGGGGAGTTAAAACAAGAGCCTGACAGGCAACAATATTTTAATGCTTTATCATATCATCAGTTTAAATTAGGTGAAATGAGAAATGGCGAAGCATGGCGATTAATTAGAAAGTGGGTATTATGACAACAGAGAGGTTTTCTAAAAATAAAGTTTTTAAAATTGGGTTCAATCCAGATACAGGTATAAATGATAAAATACTTGAGATTCATAGTAGTGGAAATACTGTATATTATGTTAAAGAACAATTAGGGCAGGGAAAAGACGGCCGTACTTATTTTTGCGAACGTAGTAACGATAACAGTACATGGATAGTAAAAATACAATCACCTTTTGGGCAAAGTTTTTATCATAGAACAGAAACAATACAACACATTGTCGAGAAAGCAAATTTAGATAAAGAATTAAGCAATATAATTAATTTTCCTAAAGAAATAATAACAAATGGTCGAAAGTATGAAGTATTAGGATATCCTTGTGAACAACCATATCTTAAGTATGACCCAGCAAACAATAGAAGTGAATGGATTAAAGCACTTGTTAAGTTAGCAAGATTAAATTCTAAGTTGTTAGAAAATTATGTAGCAATATATGATTTTGGATTTATTGGAATAGCACCTTTAAAGAACTCAAGATTTGTAAGTGGGTTAAATTATATGAAAGACAATAATACAGGAGAAACTCGTTGGGTTGATTATGGTGGAAATGCTTTTTGTACTCAAGAAAACACTCCTGCTTTTATAAAATGGCGAAAGTACGAAGAAAAAAGTAAATTTACTTTTGCTACAAAAAAGCCTATGTTAGGTGTACTTAATAGTATAATGCTAAAGTGGTATTTTTTATTACATATAGAATACCACGTAACACCAGATGATGACTTACATACTAAAAATTTAATTGAAGGCCTAGCGGCAATGTTACAGACTAGCAACAAGTTTACAAAAATAGTCGAACCAAACGAGTCGATATTTGAAAGTGATATTTGTAAACAACTTATTAATAAAACAGAGAATTTAAATTGGACAAAACCACAAACATGGAATATAGTCCAGCAAACATTGAAAGGAATAACGTAGTGTATACATAATAGTAACACTATGAATAAAGTAATATGAAAGCATTTAAACATCGAGTAGACGACTTTTTCAAATGGGTTAAAGGTACTGAATTAGTTGAGTTAGACGAAATAGACATAACTGAAGATCCTGTTAGACCAGAACTAAGTTTAGAATTTAGAAAAAGTTATAGCCGTAAAATTTACGGGTTAAAATACGAAGACCAAATAGAAGGGATCATTTGTGTAGCATATTGTAATGATGTCCCCCAAAGTGTTAGAGAGTTAGATTTAATAAGTCAAAATGCTCACTTACAAAACAATTTTACTACAGCGGTTGCTTATACCGTATGGTCTCGTAAACGAGGAGCAGGTAAAGAGATAATGGAAAAATTATTAGCACACTTAAAAGAAAAAGAAAATATTGAAAGAGTTGTTACACTATCTCCCTTAACCCCAATGGCTACACACTTTCATATTAGGAACGGTGCTAAACTAATTCAACATAATCCTACAACACAAAATTTTGAGTATAGTTTATGAATATAAAAACAGTTACAACTTTTAATAAACGGCTACATGACGAATACGCTCACAGATTTATGTCAACGTATAACTGGCCGTTTGAGTTAATTGTTTATAGTGAAGATGAGATACCAAATGTAACTACTTTTAACACATTTGATCTTATACCTAAATGTAAAGAGTTTGTTGATAGGAATAAAGACAGAGAACTTCCTGATCTTAATTTAGATACTTTTAAATTTGATGCTGTTAGATTTTGTTATAAAGTTTATGTATATACACACGAAATACTAAAACAGATAGAAGCAGGTACAGACGGCTTAATATGTATAGATGCTGATAGTGTGTTTTATAATCCAATCGACGTAGAGTGGATGAAAGAAAATATACATCGTGATAATTGTATGGTAACATACTTAGGTAGACCAGATTATACAGAGTGTGGGTATTTGTATTTTAATCTAAAACATGCTGATACTAAAAAGTATGCCGAAGAAGTACAAGAAATGTATAATTCAGATATGTTATATAACGAACAAGAATGGCATGATAGTTGGATATGGGACGTAGTAAGAATAAAATTTGAAAAACTTCTTAAAACATTAAACCATAATATTGGTGATAATCAAAAAGGTCATGTACAATGTAGGAGTGTATTAGGACAGATATACGATCATACAAAAGGACCTAGAAGAAAGAAAGCAGGGCGTAGTGGAGAATTTAAAGGCCATGAATAACATTTATGTAGGTTGGGATAGTAGAGAGGATATTGCTTATCAAGTTTGTGAGCATAGTATCCTTAATAGATCTAAAACTACAAACGTAATTCCTTTAAAGCAAAATGAGTTACGAGACTCTGGTACATATTCTAGAGATACAGATAAGTTAGGAAGTACAGAATTTACATTTACTAGGTTCTTAGTTCCGCACTTACAAGAGTACAGCGGTTGGGCTATGTTTTGTGATTGCGACATAGTATTCTTAATTGATGCCCAGGAAGTATTTGACCAAGTAGATGACAAGTTTGCTGTAATGTGTGTACAGCACAACTACGATGTTAAAGAAGGAACTAAAATGGACGGACAGTTACAACTGCCATATCCACGTAAAAACTGGAGTTCTATGGTTTTGTTTAATTGTGGTCATCCTAGCAATAAAAAGTTAACTAAAGAACTTGTTAATAATCCTACAACAACTGGAAAATACCTCCATAGGTTTAGTTGGTTAAAAGATTCGGAAATAGGTGAATTAGATTACAGTTACAATTGGTTAGTTGGCCATTATAAAGAAACAGAAATTATAAAGCCTAAAGTGTTACATTATACACTTGGCGGACCTTGGTTTGATAACATGAGGGAGTGTGAATATAGTGATGTTTGGAAAAAAGAAGTCATTAATTTATATAGTAGTCAGTAATGTCAGATTCTAGAATAGTGCTGTGTACGGGCGGATTTGACCCCTTACACGGTGGACATATTGCCTATTTAAAAGCCGCTAAAGCATTAGGAGATATACTTATTGTAGGTTTAAATTCTGATGAATGGCTAGAGCGTAAAAAAGGTAAAGCCTTTATGCCTTGGAACGAGCGCCTTAATATTTTAAATAGTTTAGAAGTAGTTGACGAAGTATTCACATTTATGGATGACGATGATACTGCTATTAATTTTATTAAACAAGTTAAAGCACATTATCCTATTACAGCATATAAATTAATCTTTGCTAATGGCGGAGATAGAACAGCAGACAACATACCCGAAATGGTCTTTGATGATGTTGAGTTTGTATTTGGCGTAGGTGGAGAAGATAAAAAGAATTCAAGTAGTTGGATATTAAAAGAATGGTCAGCACCTAAAGTTGAACGTAATTGGGGTCATTATAGAAACTTATATAAAGGTAAAAACTTTATGGTTAAAGAATTAGTCATTAATCCGCAAAGTAGTTTGTCAATGCAAAGACACAAGCATCGAAGTGAAACCTGGAACTTAGTTAGTGGCAATGCTGAACTACTAGTTAACTGGACAACAAATGGCGATCCATTTGACGGAGCAAATATTTGGAAGTTATCCCCACAAAACCCAGTTGACATTCCAAAAAATTATTGGCACAAAGGCAGAAACAATACTGATGAGCCAGCACATATAGTTGAGATATGGAAAGGTGATACCGAACACTTAACAGAAGATGATATTGAACGATGGTATTCTGGTGAGGATATCGAATGAAAAATATTTTAGGTTGGTGGATGCCAGATTACGATACACACTTTGAAAAATATATGTCTGAAGGACAATATCAAAAATTTAGTAGAGATCTTACTCTTGGATATGTAAAAGATTTTAATACTATAGCAATAGACGTAGGTGCTAATATTGGTTTTTGGACCAAACCTCTCAGTACAAAATTTAATCATGTCCATGCTTTTGAACCAATGGCAGATAATAGAGAATGCTTAGTAAAAAATGTTACTAGTGAAAATTATACATTATATTAT
>Ga0209657_1002095_pt1 | contig 11441 bp, 11 predicted proteins | sample SaaInlV_100m_DNA_FD_184650 | JGI IMG/M metagenome (GOLD analysis project Ga0209657, IMG submission 184650) | Marine microbial communities from expanding oxygen minimum zones in the Saanich Inlet - SI037_S3LV_100m_DNA (SPAdes) (version 2) | ecosystem: Environmental > Aquatic > Marine > Intertidal... | reverse complement strand
GCACACCAATATATGAATTGCTTCGCCTCAACACAAAGTGATCTAGACCTTTTTGTGTTGAACAGGCATTTATCCCCGCAATGAGCCCTTGAGCTGCAGCTTCTTCATAGCCGGAGGTCCCGTTTACTTGCCCTGCAAGATACAGGCCATTTATAGATTTTGTTTCAAGTGTAGATTTAAGTTGTGACGATGGGAAATAATCATATTCAATTGCATATCCAGGTCGAATAAACTCTACATTTTTTAATGCGGGAACCTGTCTAAGTGCCATTTTCTGAATGGACTCAGGCATACTGGTTGAAAATCCATTTACATAAATTTGATCTGAATTTGTCCATTCTGGCTCAAGAAAAAGTTGATGGCTATCCCTAGATGCGAAGCGTATAATTTTATCTTCTATGCTTGGGCAATATCTTGGGCCAACCCCGCCAATTTGACCTGAAAACATTGCAGATTTTTGTAAATTTTCTTTTAAATACTTATGCACATTTAAATTTGTGTCTACAATATGGCAAGGCTCATTTACTGGGTTAAAACCTTGGGTAGAATTAATAGAAAATGGAGTTGGAGTTTCATCCCCCGGTGCGAGTTGGGTTTTCTCCCAATCAATACTCTTTTTTAGTAATCTGGGGGGAGTACCTGTTTTTAATCTTCCAACACTAAACTCTTTATTTATAAGTGATTCTGTTAAGCCAATTGCTGGTTTTTCACCCATTCTCCCTGCTCTAAATTTTCGAGTACCAATATGGATTAATCCATTTAAAAAAGTACCGGCAGTGATAATTAATGAATGGCAAGAATAAATATCATTGTTCCTAAGGGTTACAGAAGATACTTTACAGTTACTAACACTAAAGTCCACAATTTCACCACCAATAACTGTTATGTTTTTATCATTGGTGATAGTCTTTTGTATAAATTGAGTATATTTTAATTTATCTACTTGGGCTCTTGGTGACCAAACCGCCCTACCTTTAGATTTATTTAGGGTTTTAAATTGTATGCCAGCATAATCAGCGGCCACACCCATTATTCCACCAAGGGCATCAATTTCCTTGACAATATGCCCCTTAGCCAAACCACCAATAGCGGGATTACAAGACATCCTTCCAATAGATTTGGGGTCCAGTGTAATAATGGTTACCTTGTTACCCATTCTAGAAATGGCTAAGGCGGCCTCTATTCCAGCATGACCTCCCCCAGCTATGATGATAGGATTTGTTTTAAACATCATTTTCCCACACAAAACTCAGAAAAAATATTATTGACCACATCGCTGCTTGATACATTTCCTATAATTTCAGATAAAGTATCATTTAATCCGTGAAGAGTTGATGCCAAAATATCAGTTTCAATATTATTCTTGGCAAGGACTATGGCCTGCTGTGAAATACTATAAGCCTCTAATAATAAATTGCGTTGTCTTTTCGAAATAATTATAGGATCAAAATCAGAATGTGCGCCAAAAACTGATGATAACTTTGTTGATAACATATTTAAAAGAGTATCAATACCTTCATTTTTTTTTGAAGATATAAGAAGAGAGTTTTTATTTGAATTTATAGTTTTCTCCTCTAAATCAGACTTACTATTTATAAAAATTATTTTGCTATTATTAATATCTAAATTTAGATTTTGAAATGTTTCCTCTGGATATTTATCATCCACAAAGAGAATTATATCTGCCAACTCTATTTGTTGCTTCGTTCTTTCAATTCCCATTGATTCAAGATAGTTATCTGAATCCCAATATCCAGCTGTATCTATCAAGCAAACAGGGATCCCCTTTAATTCGAACCAGGATTCAACAACATCTCTAGTTGTACCAGAAATTTCTGAAACTATCGCTCTATCAAAACCAAGTATTGCATTAAATAAGGATGATTTTCCCGCATTAGGTGGACCTAAAAGGACGACTCTTGCACCAGAAGACAGCATTTTACCCATTGCTGAAGTATTAGCAATTTTTGAGATACCATCATTAATTTCGATTAATTTATTTATTAGTAATTCATAGCGGGTAGATTCAAGCTCCTCCTCAGTAAAATCAAGCTCATGTTCAATTAGTGAAAGTAAATTAATCAATTTATTTTTCAAGTTATCAATATAGTTTGACACATATCCATTTACACTATTTAAATTGTTTTTGACTGCAAGAGAAGATTTAGAGGAGATTAACTCAGAAATAGCCTCTGCTTGGATGAGATCGATTTTTCCATTCATAAATGCGCGAAATGAAAACTCACCTGGATTAGCGGGTCTAACATTAAATGCATAAAGTGATTCTAAAATAGATTTTGAAATATATTCACCACCATGACAGTTAATTTCAATCAAATCTTCACCAGTAAAACTTTTTGGAGCCTTAAAGTAGACAATAAGCCCACTATCTAATACATCATGAGTGTTAGGGCAATAAATGCTGGAAAATGTGGCGAAGCGGTCTTTTACGGCCTTGTTTTTTGTAAGTTTTTGAAATAGCGGGGCTAAATTTTCGCCAGAAATGCGAATTATTGCCAAGGCACCTATACCAGGAGGAGTAGCCAGTGCTGCAATAGTATCGTTATTGTACATGGATTGGTAAGGGTTAAGCCCCCTCAGTTTTTAGTCGGATTGATCGTTGTTGGAAATAATTTAAAATATTATAAACTGTATAATAAAGATTTAATCCAGATGGAAATTGGTTGAATAGCAATACAAAAAAGCCATTCATTATGTACATCATTGGGCGTTGGGATTTATCCATGGTTGCCATTGACATTCTTTGAGTGAGAAATATTGAAAGGCCCATGAGAATAGGGAGTACAGCTATATGTCCACCATAAATGGGGAGTGTAAAGGGCAGATTAACAATAACATCAGGTTGTGATAAGTCTTTAATCCAAAATAAAAACTCAGCTCCCCTAAATTCGATTGTGGATCTAAAGACTACAAAGAGCGCCCAAAGAAGCGGCATTTGAAGAAGCATAGGTAAACATCCCCCTAATGGGTTTACACCCTTTTCTTTGTAAAGCGCCATTACTTCCTGATTCATTTTTGTTGGGTTATCTTTAAGTTTTGCCTGAATTTTTTTAACTAATGGTTGGATTTTCTGCATTTTCTGTGATGACTCAAAGCTCTTACGAGTCAGTGGTCCAGTAATAACCCTAACCACTAAAGCAAAAATTATAAGAATAAATCCATAATTTAATTTTAGTGTATCATGTAAAAATTTTAAAAACCAAAGGACAGCTTTTCCGATAGGGCGGATTAAGGTGAACCCAAAATTCATGGTTTCATCCAAATCTGTGCCCGTTAGTTGAATTTTTTCTAGGTCTAAAGGCCCTAAATATAATCGTGAATTTATTTGTTCAATTGAACTTGGAAACCCAATTGAAGTAGAGTAAACAGGCGTAATTTCACGTTGAGGGAATTGTCCATTATGAGATTCTAGAGTAGCAAAACTTCCTTTGCTATCAGCGATAAGTGCTGCTGTGAAATATTTATTTCTAATAGAAACCCAATCAGTATTACCATCTAAAACTTGTCTTGAATATCCACCATCCTCACTGGTTTGGTTTATATCTTCGGTTTCACCTGATTGCCCTGACATTGCAGAAGCATAGGTAATATCATCTAATTGAATTTTTTCAGTTGGAGCAAGACCGCCTTCCCAACGAAGTTCGAAATGATCACCATAAAATTTATCAGTATTTTGTAAAATAAAATTATGCTGTATTTCATAAGAATCCCCCCGAAAGCTAACCTCTTTATGAATATACATTCCACTTTCATCCGTATATTCAAAAGTTAAAGTAAGTACATCATTCGATTCAAGAGTATATATATTTGAATAGTCTGAGTTTAATATAGTAAATGGAGTGTTGAAAAGCAAATATGTATCTTCAGCAACATCAAAAGAAGAAAGACAGGGTGTGCAATTGGAATCCTCAAGGGAGGTTAGTTCAACTAAATTTTCTTTAATATAATCACCATTGCTATCATAACTACCTCGATAACGATAATCAGTAGAATTCATTTCATTTAAAGACATTTTAACAACTGAGCCACCACTACGATTGGTAATTGTGGTAGAATATAAGTTTGTATTTATAATTATAAATTCTTCATCAATTTTGAATTGTATAGGAGAGGTTTTTGTAGGCGGTGATTTAATAATTTCTTTAATGGGCTCGGTAAACGAAGCCTCTTCAGAATAAATTTCTTCTTGAGGGGCAGGTTTACTTATACCCAACCAATTATAGTAGTAAGGTTGCAGCAAAAGCACTAGAAAAATGAGTGCACCAGCTAAAAAAATTCGTCTATTATCTGAGTTCATGCAGGGTCCCAACCACTATGCTTTGAAAATGGATGACATTTAAAGATTCGTTTTATGCCATTTATAATTCCACGGAATACGCCAAACTTGTTAATTGAATCTATCATAAATTGCGAACATGATGGAGAGAAACGGCAAGAAGAAGCAAAAAACAATGAAAGTGTATTTTGGTAAATTTTGATAAGTAGGATAAATGGGCTTTTAATCACTTAACCGACCTGTCAATATATTAAAGGATGTATTGATTTCACCCCAAGTTATGTTTTGCTTCTTTGGTGTAATTATTAATGTATACCTAAAACCATTGTTAATCAATGCTTGAAATAGCGCACGACATCGTCTTTTAAAAAGATTTCTATACACGGCATTTCCATACCTTCTTGAAACAATCAATCCTAATTTAGGATTGACATCCTTTTTACATTTAAACAATAAATCCCCGACTCGCAGGGATTTAGACTCAGTAAAAACAACTTTAAACTGAGTAGTTGAAAGTGAATGTTTCAATTAAGCTGTTAGTCTTTTACGACCCTTACTTCTTCGTCTAGCAATAAGCTTCCGTCCATTTTTTGTGCGTTGACGTGATAAAAAGCCATGCTTATTTTTTCTTTTTCTATTACTTAATCTAATTTTAATCTTCATAGCGACCTTTATTCAGGTTATATACAGCCGAGAAACTTAACAAACTTCTTATAAAAAAAAGAAGAATTTATTCTTCCCAAGATGCTCTAACGGATGTATTTATTCCACCTCGTGCATGGAAATGACCAATTACTTCAATTTTCTTGGGATTACAGGCCCCTTTGAAGTCATCAAGTATTTTATTTGTCACATGTTCATGGAAAATTCCCATGTTTCTAAATTTTACGATATATAGCTTTAGAGACTTTAGCTCCACAATATGATCTTTGGGGGTATAATTAATTTCAATATTAGCAAAATCTGGTAATCCAGTACGGGGGCAAACACAATTAAATTCAGGAATAGAAACCTTAACTTCATAATCTCGATTATTATATTCATTTGGTACAATTTCTAAATCTTCTAATACTGGCTTATCATTACTCATATTATCAATTTCTCTATATTATACGTTTTTAAAATTTTCCATTGAAGCACGAATGATATCTTTCCTTTTTTGGATGGAATCCATATCAGCTGCTAAAAGTCCATCTACTCCAAATCCAGAAACGGTAAATGAAGCGACTGCAGAGCCTGTAATAACGGCTTCAATAAAGTCATTATTTCCATGATTTACTAAATGTCCAATAAAACCCCCCGCAAAAGAATCACCTGCTCCAGTAGGATCAACTAATTTGTTAACTGGAAAAACCGGTATATGAATTCTTACATCATCATATGCTAAAAGTGCACCATTTTTGCCTTGTTTAATAATAACAACAGAAGGGCCATTATCGAGGAGTTGATTTGCCGCATCATAAATATTTACTTTTTGAGTAAGTTGAATTGCTTCTTCATCATTTAATAAAAAGATATTTACAGATTTTATCACATCCCATAATCGTTCAGGGCACAAGTCTATCCACAGATTCATGGTGTCACAAACGATTGTTTTGGCTTCATCCATTTGGTTGGCAACATTCAATTGTAAATCGGGTTGAATATTCCCTAAAAATAAAAATTGAGTTTTTTTATACTCTTCTGAAATTGATGGTTGAAAATTCTCAAAAACCCCTAAGTCTGTAAAAAGTGTATCGCGAGTGGAATAATCATCGCTGTATCGCCCACCCCACTGGAAAGTTTTTCCAGACTCAACTTGTACATTTTTAGTATCAATTTTTTTATTTGAGAATAAGTCCCACCCTTCTTGAGGAAAGTCGTTACCAACGACTCCAACAAGACTAACAGGCGAAAACAAGCTTACTGCCAAACCAAAATAGGTTGAAGAACCCCCTAATATTTCAGTTCGGTTGCCTTCAACGGTTTCTAGACTATCTAATGCTATTGAGCCTACGGCTAATATGGATTTTGTGGTTGTCATAATGGGGGAAGTTTAGATAGAATTTTCATCTAAAACCAAGTTGGAATCCAGCGTGGGAAGTTCTAAAATAGGATATGGCACATTTAGAATATTGTTCAAATTGCGGTGAAAAAAATATTTTTGGAATGATAGAGGGACAAAATCGATTTCATTGTGAATCATGTAAAAAAATACATTATGAAAACCCCAAGCCAACAGCCACATTAATTTGTGTAAAGGAAAGTAAATTATTATTAGTGAAACGAGCTGTTGAGCCGGCAAAAGGGCAATGGGGACTGCCTGGTGGATTTATTGAATTAGGTGAAACTCCAAGTGAGGGCGCAATACGTGAGTTGAAAGAAGAAACTAATTTGGATGGGAAACCAATTCGGTTAGTGGGACATTGTTCACATCATAATACAATATTTGGTGATGTGTTGCTTTTAGGTATTGAAATGAAAATAGTAAATTGGAGTAAAATGAAAGCAGGTGATGATGCGGCTGAAGCTCAACTTTTTAATTTACTTGATTTACCGTCACTTGCTTTTATATGCCATGATAAAATTGTAGAACTATATAAATCTACTTAAAGATTATCCAGATGGATGGTGCTGGTAAAAAGTAGTATTGCAAGACCCGTTAACCATACATCCTCCCAGTTAGTATCGAACTCAATGTTTAATTCACCTCCAGGAACGGTAACATCGATTGAATTTTGAATACCTAATGTTTGTGAGGCATGGTAGGCTGCTGCAACCGAACCCGAACCACAGGATAACATCATTTTCTCTATCCCTTTTTCATACGTTTTAACATGAATAGAATTTGGTCCCAACTCAGTATAGAAATTTACATTAATGCCTTTTGGAGAAAATTCATTTGAATATCTAATTTTTCGACCAGATTTATAAACATTAATTTCAGATAAATTATCTACGGGGACAGCAAAATGTCTTGCCCCAGAATCAACATGACACCCCTCAAAACCCTCAACTTTTATAGAATTTGTTTTATACTCTGGCGATTTCATTTTTAGTCTAATATTGTTATCATTGACTACTTCAGCATCATGAGGGCCATCGCCTGCATAAAAAGCGGTTTTATTTTTTATAAGTCCGCGATGATACATATATAGGACGGCGCACCTTGCACCATTAGCACACATGGTTTCCCAAGAACCGTCATTATTATAATAATCCATTTTGAAATCCAGAGTTTTATCGGGAGATAATAATAACAATCCATCAGCTCCAATACCAGTTCGTCTATTACATAACAGTTGAATTAAATCTTCATTAATATCATCAATTGATAAAACATCCTCTGAATACAGAATAATAAAATCATTTCCCGTACCATGTGCTTTTGTAAAGGGTATATCCATGACGTAATTTATAAGCATCTTAAACAAAGCAAAAACATATTAGAGGAAATTAATTTTGGTGTTAATTAGAGAAGTTCTTATAAAATCGTGGGAGTTATTCACAAAAAATATGATGTTATTCATTGGTATGTTCAGCATGATTTTTTTAATAACCTTAATAATGGGTATCTTGATCCCCGATACATCTGAGGGCCAAAGCATTCAATTCATATTATTTAAATTGGCGTCCAATTTATTTGGCATGGGCTTAACACTAGGTAGTATTAGAATTATTTTGGATGTGATTGGTGGTTTGGAAACTAAAATTGAAAATTTATTCAATAGCTTCCAATTATTAATTCCCTACATAGGAGCATATTTACTTTTTTCATTGGGGATGCTTTTACTTTTTATTCCATTTTCTCGATTAATAATATCAACTGATAGCGGTCTTAAGTTAGTTGAGTCATTTTTATCAGGAGATATTAATGGGCTGGTTCAGTTAATGGCATATAGTATAAATTTCAATTATCTGTTTTTATATTTTCTACCCTGTTTTTATATGTGGATAAAAATTCAATTTTTCCCCTATTTTATTATATCTAAAGAAATGGGACCGATTGAAGCACTTAAAAAAAGTTATGAAATTACAGAGGGACAATCGGTTAATTTGGTTCTATTTTTTATGACTCTAATAATGATAAATCTACTTGGGCTTATCCCACTTGGGCTTGGATTAGTATTTACAATTCCATTTAGTTTAGTTGCAACAGGGGTAATGTTTACAGCTTTAGATCGCTGAGAATGATAATATTCCAATAATCGTGAGAATAAAGTATCCAAGTAATACTGCTGCACCCTCATAATCTTTTGCAAGTCGTTGTCCTAAAAATAATGCAATCAATGAAATGGCGTTAATAGTAAAGCCGTAAAGCATGAGTAATTTGGTTCCGTTAATTAGAAAGTCGAAAATCCCAACAATACATAAAAAACCACCCAATAATTCAGAAAGTGTAATTATCATTAATAATAAAGGGACTATATTTTTCAAAGGGGAATTTGAAAAGTGCCCTGTTAACCAATCTAAATTTCCTTTGCGATCAATAATTTTATCAATTCCAGACTGCAAAAAGCATATTGCTAAAAATGAAGCAATTAGAATTTGAGATATGGACAATGGTGAAAGGCTAAAGCAACAAAATGTTATCATGATTAACTCCCTTTTTTACTAATTAAATTTTCAATTTGATTTTCTACTTTTTCTAATAATCCACTCACACCAAGCTGATCATATTCATTAACATCAGTTTCCTCACCGATATACATATCAATTATGCATGGATGTACATACCAACGGTTTTTGGGTTTATATTTAAATGGCAATACTGCGCCAATAGGAAGGATAGGCGTATTAGTATTTATGGCCATATGAAACCCACCTTTTTTGAATTGTTTTAATTTTCCATTTAAAGTACGGGTACCTTCTGGCAAAATTGCCATATGATATCCCTCATTTTTAATAACACTTTCAGCATACTTTATACTTTCCATTGCTTTCTTACGATTTTTTCTATGAATTGGTATTGCGCGAAATTTTCGCAATATTGAAGAAAAAATAGGGATTTTATAATTTTCGGCTGCAATTACTGCAGTGAATTTACCCTTTATCATTGCAGCATATACAAAGGGGTCTATAAACGAACCATGATTAAACATTAGAATATAAGGTCCATTTTTGGGAAATTCACCGTGCACTCTTATAATTACACCGAGAGATAGTAATAAAATTCTACAGAAAAAGGGGATGTATGCAAACATGACGGCATTTGGAAAAAGCCCTAAAATAATAAAGATAGTACCAAATATTATAAATGTGAATAAGGCCGTTGTATAAAAAAATATACTAACTAATGAGCGTAGGATAAACATGGATTATTTTCTGGAATTTTGTTAAAGATTTTATGATTAGCTTTTGGAAAAGGGAGTGAGGAAATCTCATTAGTTTTAATCCACTTAAAGTCAGCACAGTCTAAAGCTGTTGGTTCTCCACTTTCATACTGACAATGATATGCAGTCATTTCTATAGTAAAATGGGTGTACGCATGTTTAATGGTGTTAATCTTTTTACCGACAGAAACATCAACATTAAGTTCTTCTTTTATCTCTCGTTTCACACAATTTTTTGCAGTTTCATTTTCTATGATTTTCCCACCAGGGAATTCCCACAATCCGCCTAACATAACATTGGAGTGTCGTTTGGAAATAAGAATTTGATTATCTCTCCATATTAAACCAACAGCAATTTTATGGTGTGGAATGGCCCGTTTTGTTTCTGAAATTGGGTAGTTATCCACAGTCATATTTTGGTGTGATTTACAGAAATTAGTAATAATGCATTCACTACATTTTGGATTTTTGGGTTTACAAATAGTACTCCCTAAATCCATTATGGCTTGATTAAAATCTCCCGGAGATTCATGGCTAATTTCATTTATGAGAAATTCTTTAATAACATTTATAGCTTTTGAAGGTGCCGAATCCAGCTCAAGAATGCGCGCTACAACTCTTTTTACATTTCCATCTATAACTGGAACCACCTCATTAAAGGCTATCGATCTAACTGCAGCATGTATATAATCACCAACACCTTTTAGTTTACGAAAAGCATCACTACTTGCTGGCATTTCACCTTTATTTTCTTTTTGGATCCATTCACAAGCAGATTTAAAATTTCTTACTCGTGCATAATATCCAAGACCTTCCCAAAGCTTGAGCACTTCATCTTCAGATGCATCTGCAACAGATTGAGTATTTGGAAATTTATTGAGCCAACGTTTATAATAGGGTTTTACGGTTTCAACTTGGGTCTGCTGCAGCATTACTTCTGATAACCAAATTTTATATACGTCAGCTTCACCTCTCCATGGCATTTCTCTTTCTCTTGAATAATACCAATTCAATAACTGTTCGGAAAATTTATTTTTCACGATATTGTGTAAACGCCCAGTTTAACTGTTCTAGAACATCTCCAATCCGTTTTTGGAGATCTAATGGGATTGTAGATAATATTTCGGTAGCACAAGCATCAATCTCAGAGAATAATAAATCTACAATTTCAAAACCAGAATGAGTTAATGAGAGCTTAAAGGTTCGCCCATCTTCTGTATCGCGTTCTCGCACAATAAATTGAAGTAATTCAAGTTTATTCACATTTCGTGACATTGTACTAATTTCAATTCCCAGAAGATTTGCTAATTCTGACATGGAAATACCTTCACTAGGCACCCTCAATAAGAATTGTGCTTGCGCAAAACTAATATTATGTTTGGCCGCCGCTTGACGAGTAATTCCATTTATATGTGTAGTAATTTCTTGTATTTGTTCGGAAAAGTCCATAGTTGTATATTACAAATATATTAGAGAATTTTAAAAAGGGAATTTATAAAATTTGTATCAATTTCATTAAGACTGTTAATAATTTCATGAGCTGGTGGCATATCTTCAACATCCACAGAACCGGTTAATGCAACCACTTTTGTATTTGCGTTTAGTCCTGCTTGAATTCCATGGACTGAGTCTTCAACTACCATTGTATTCTTGGCATTTATATTAAATTGTTTCATACCTAATAAATAAGGGTCAGGGTTTGGCTTTCCTTTGTCTGTCATCCCCCCATAAACAATATGTTCAAAAATATCACTCAGATTTAATCGCCCATCTACCCATTTAAACATATATTCTGGAGTTGCAGTTACCAGACCAATTAAATATTGTCCATT
>Ga0209657_1002082_pt1 | contig 11478 bp, 17 predicted proteins | sample SaaInlV_100m_DNA_FD_184650 | JGI IMG/M metagenome (GOLD analysis project Ga0209657, IMG submission 184650) | Marine microbial communities from expanding oxygen minimum zones in the Saanich Inlet - SI037_S3LV_100m_DNA (SPAdes) (version 2) | ecosystem: Environmental > Aquatic > Marine > Intertidal... | reverse complement strand
ACCCCTGCAAAATTTCTTATTCCTCATTTTTTCTCACTAACCCATAGATACAATCACTACACAAGTCAATATCATGGAATACCTTATTTACAACAAAGTCTTTTTCTTGGTCACACTTTTTACATTTGTTCATCATTGTCTTTTCAATACCCCCACCTTTGGCTCATATAACCACCCTTTAACCTTCCTTGCTTCAATGTATCTTAATACCATGTCGTCAGTATAAAACATTTTTTGGTTTTCTAATAGTTCAGTTGCCAAGTCTTTAAGGTCAACGTGTCCATCTTTATCATCTTTTGCCAAAGTTCTGAAACAGTCCTCAAAATATACCTCCTTGTTTGTACTGTGTCCTCTTAGATCCATTTGAGATATGCCCTTTGATACGTTCATGCCAAGAGTACATAGACATTCTTGGTAAAATTTAATCACATCTTCTACTATCACTGTATCAATTTCTGTCTTGAATAGCAGTTTAGCCCATGCTTCACACAGCCTTTGTATTCCTTCCATCTGTCTAGTTTGGATTTGTATTGAACCATCTTGCTGTTCTATCTGGGTAAATTCTACAAACCTATTGATAAGTAATTCCTCTGCTTCCTTAGTGAATACAGGCTTTAACTTCCTTAGATAATTTAATAGTCCTTGCACCCATTTATGATTTGCAACCTGCTCAACGTCACCTCTCTTGTTCTTTGATATATGTTCCATCTTTGCTCTAATCTCATTCTCACCTGTATCATGTTTTAATCTAATCACTATGTCAAACCTGGATATTGTTGAAGCGTCAAAAGGTAGATTGTCTTTAATATTTTTATCGTCATTCCATATTTCACCAACAGGATTTGATCCTGCTATTATTGCTGTTTTACATTCTGCGTCAGCTTGGTGTCCTCCCTTGTTATATTTAGCGTGTTGCTGTTCCATAGCCACGTTAAGTTTCTTCTGTTCTAACTTAGGCATTTTGTCATATTCATCTACCATGAGGTGTCCACCATTATTCATAATCATGGCTCCCTGTCTTAAAATTTTCATGCCATCATATTCGTCTAGTGCAAACAGTACACCAACACCTGTCGTATTAGAGCCATCTATCATAGATGATTTACTTGCTACTGTATTGGCAAATTTAATTAACTCTGACTTACCTGTATCAGCTTCGCCTATCAACATTAAATGTGATTCTTTTCTATACCCATTAAAATCTGATCCACCTAATAGAGCCAAGTATAGTGCCTTTTTCTCCAGTTCCCTACCGTATATCTTAGGACAGAATGAAGCAATTAATTTATTGATATATTCTTCTTGTTCTGTTTGTGCAAATTCTTTGGCTGTTGTTAATTCCTGTTGTGTTAATTCAACCTCTGCTTTTTCTTCTAAATCTTGAATTGACATTGTATCAATTTCTAATGTTTTTTCTGATTCAACCTTTGCACCATTCTTAGGATTTTGAGTGGAATAGATACCAATGAATCTCTTGGTTTGTCCTGTGGCAATATTGTTAGTATCGTCACCATGTAATACTGTTTTAATTACTACTGGATTATTGTTTTTTGCTTTTGATTCTGTTTCCTGTATCAGTACATTTTGAATATATTTGCCTGTTTCAATATCTAACTTCTTTGGTGTTTGACCAATGATAGTACAATCAAATTGAATTACCCTGCCAAGATCAGTTTCCCTCAAATCTGACAAAGTGATTATCGGTATGGTGCAAGTGAATGTGACCTTAACATCATCAACCCTCTCATAGAATTTATCCAAATCACTAAGATAATATTTTGTCATTTCTTGCTTGATGATAGTTTCTTTTGTTTGTTCTGCTCCTCCTGCTATGTTTGATATTCTTTCTGCTAGGGTATCATCTGACATATTGTCCACTTTGCTTGTAGCCCATTTTTTAATAATGAATGTTGAAATAGCACTATGAACAGCATTGTTAACCCTTTTTGCTAAATCATGTGTTGTAGCCTGTATAAATTCAATATCATCAATATTAACATGGTATGATCCTTTTGTCATAACATTGGATAAATCTTCATTCAATAATTTGTCTCTTAAATTATTCTCATGTTTTGAGGCTGTGAAATTTTGTTCAGTTTCAACGTGAGAAATCATGGTTAATTCTTGATTAATGTATTTGCTAAAGGCTTCCTCCATAGTAATACCCTCACTCATTTTACCTGCTTTGAATTTATTATATTGGTCTTTATCACCACTATACTTGAAAGAAATTATATCACTCATAACCATTAATTAAGCTTAAAAGCTTAACGGTCATACCCTCCTTTTCTGTAAAAATATTTTTTCTCATCTTCTAGTTCTTTAATCCTTCCAGTATAATATTCTATCTTTTTATCCAATTCAGATAGTATTTTCAAATCAGTTTGTGATAGTTCTTCCATCAGTATCTCACAATATCCTTGTAATATTCTCTTTTACATTTAGCATTTCTTGGTGCAATAGCCAATCTAGTTCCACAACAAGGACAATATGTTAAATCTTTGATATAATATTTACACTCTCTACATCTGAAAAATCCATTTCTATATGCGTCTTTATTTTTTTTAGTAGTGATGTATTCCTTTTTAAATTTAGCAGTTTGGCAAATATCTTTACAAATACAATACATTAGTATCTAACCCCCTCATACTTTCTTCTACCTTTTGTTTTTGTTCTAAGCTTACTGCCACATTTAGGACAAAATATCCCAATACATTTTGATTTTAATACCCACCCTGATTTGTGACCATCTTCACAATTATAACAATGGTTGTGTGTCTTGTACGAGGTGTAAAAATTTTGTTTTATCTTCATTTTTTCTTACCTCTTTTACCTAGATTGCCTCTCTTATTAATTTTGGTTTTACGTTTTTCCTTGATGGTCATTTTAACTGCCACCACTAACCTTGTAAAATTTTCTTTTTTCATTCTTGATAAGCCATTACGAGGGTGATCTATTCTAGTATGTATGCCATTTTTAATTAAGATAAATCTATCAGGGTTTTTTTCTACCATTGGTCTTAATGCCTTTAGATATTGGTATCTTCCTTTTTCACCTTTAGGATAATTATCCCTTTTAACATCATTCTCAATATACCATAGGTGGTGAATGACATAGCCTCTACGTCTAAATTTATCATGGGTTACAAAGCATTGGTTATCAAAGAATCTGATGGCTAGGTCTTGCATTATATCAGTGGCAATATCTTCATTCAAGATCGTACTTCCAATCATCTTCATCATAGTTACGTTTAAGCCATTCTTTTGCTTTTCTGTAAAAATCACCAATCAATATTTCTTTTGCCATGTCTTTTATTTCCTTACTTTCTAATTCGTGATCCTGCATGAAATAATTATAATTTCTCATAAGTGTTTGAAATTCCTTGTTCTTGTAATAATCTGCATTAGTAAAAAATTGGTCAATCATCATCTTTGACCTTTTGGTAATTTTCCATCATATCATAAGCAAGTTTTGTTACCATGCCACGTTTAGCAGGGTTATCCATTTGAGGATATTTGTTATATTCTTCCTCTGCTAACAATGTGTACTCTGTTGCTTTATCAACGATATTGATCCATAATGCTTGTTGTTCTTCTGTTATGAGTTTTGGCACAAAAGGCTCTTTTATTATACTTGCAACTTTTTGTGCTGTTTCTGCAAACCCTGTGGTTGTGCTACAAACCCAATTATCACCTGATTTGACATTATGAGCATTACCATCATCAACATTTCTAACTGTCTTTGTTGGCTCATATTGTCCACCTGGATATGTTTTTGTAACCCATTGTACTTCACGACCACATAATTTACAAGCTCCTTTTGGAACACTTGGATCAAGTAGTTTGCTACTTTGTTTTGCCATTATAATATTAGATTATACACTTTTATTTATTCGTTAGGGTTAAAATATTCTGTATTCTTTGTAAATTATTTTCATACGTTTGTCTTTGTTTTTCAGCATTGTAATTGTAATAGTCTAATTGAGCTTCAAGCTTGTTCATTTTTTCTTCATATAACTCATTGACCTTAACAATTCTATTCTCTAAATTTTCCAAGCTTATTTCTGTTCTTTCTAATTGTATTGGTAATTTGCTAGTTTGATGTAGGCATTTCTTAGTACAGTATTTCTTATTTTCAAATAATGTTTTAAATTCCCTCTCACATACTGGACAGGTTTTATAATAAAATACAGGTTTTAATTTCTTTGTTCTGATTAACTGCCTTTTTACATGAGCTCTTTTTCTTTGTTTTTTATCTTTGGAGAATCTGCAACCGTTACATAATCTTAAATTAGAATCGCCTTGATTAAATTCAGTTTTACATTTGATACATTTTATCATAAAGATAATTTGGCTCATTAATTATTTTAATTCTTACCCTTTTTTAAGGTATCTAATTGTTGCTGTAATTGTTGGATCTGTTGCTTCAAGGCTATTATATAATCAACCATGTCTATTATTGTTGGCATAATATTATTTATAATGGATTGATTTAAACTTATGGCTCTGTTGCTATTACCTGTTCTGCTCCACTACCAAATATGACAACAAGTTGAGTTTTTCCTGATCCATTGTCTTTAGCATATAATCGTGAATGATTAGATAAGCCTGATGGTGCAGTTCTTTCTTCTAACTCTAGCCACCCATTCCTAATATCTAACCCATCTGCGTCAATTTCTACTTCTGTTGTTCCATTGACTTTAAAGTAATGAGAATTACCTGTGGTAGCGTTATAATGTAGATTTCCTATTAATGATGTCATAGATGAATTAGTGGCTGTTGGCAATCCTGAGCTTGTTAATATTAATTCGCCACTTGTTGTTATTCCACCTGTTACTGATATTGGAACAGATAATGAAATTACTGTATCACTTATTGATAATTTCAATGCTCCATCTACTTGAAATTGAAACGTGTCAGTATCATCAATTAAATTTATAGCACCTGCACTACTAGCACCAAACATTGAAAATGAAACTGCTGAATCTGCACTCCCTGAATTTATCTTTAACGCATTGACATCTTCTATGTTTAAATTATTCATATCCAAAGTTGCGTCAGCAGTAAATCCTACAAAGGAAGTTGAGCCACCACTAGCGTCAACATAAGCTTTGATACTTTCTGATGTTGCAAGTGTAGTAGCTGACGCACCTGACATTGTATCACTGTCTAGTATTGTTATTTCTGATGATACACCTGATCCTGTTGCTGTTCTACCTATTACTTTCATTGTTGCTATGTCTTGAATTTTAGCAAAGGTTATCGAGCTATCTGCTACTGATGTAGTTGAAGGATTTCCTATTACCTTCCATGTTTGATAAGGTGTTTGTGTAGGATCATCTATTACCATTACAGCGTTTGGATATACTAAATCATAATCTGTTGCATTAGGACAGGTAAATTGTCCTTCGCCTGTTGCTGTATGGGTTAATGTTATTGTGCTACCTGCCAAACCATTAGTTAAAATCATAATCTGTCCTTCATATTTTCTACCTGTCAAATTGTTTAATGTGTCAGATGATGTAGATCCCTCTGGCACTAAATGAAGATAGCTTTTAGATGTAGTCGAGTTACCTGAATTAGAATCTGATGAAATTGTTCCTGATGATATAAAATCTAAATTATGTGAAAAAGCTAAACTTCCTACTATCTGTCCACCTGATTTTGAAAGTTTAGATTTGTCATTTAATGGTGCTAAACCTTTTGTAGCAGAGCCACTACTATTAAATGAAATATTTTGAATACCCTGTCTATTCATAGCAGATAATTTTACATTATCACGAATACCTTGTTTGACTATACTGCCTTCTGATTTATAGACACTTGCTTTTCCCATTATATTATAAACCTCTTTATGCCAACAATCCTTCGTCTAAGTCCACCATTTCCGGCAGGTGGCTTTGTAATACTGTATTCTATTCTTTTGGCTACAAGTTTAATTGTGTTTGACAATGAATCATCTGTATCTGATACTAATCTTTCATTCTCAAAATAAAATGAATCACCAAATTTAATGTCAAATGTTGATGTTCCTGTTGTCGATAAACTAAATTCTTTATGCCTAAATTTTTCAACTTCTAATTCTGATTTTACTTCTGATAGTAATTGATCGTATGTGCTTATTTGTGGTTTTTGCAAAAACTGTGTTTCCATATTTCTATCAGGTGTGGTTGTATCTGTGCCATCAATTTTTGCTGATCTTGCTAGTAATGGTTTTACAAATCTAAAATTATCAATGGTTAATTTCTGTACTCTTGCTACACTAAGAAGTGTTCCTGCTAAGTATGAGGCTATGCTCGGTGCTTCACCGTTTGTTTCTGGAGAATATCTTCCAAACTCATCATAATTGTCCATATACTGAATAATTACAAATCTAACATTTCTCCATTCCATAACATTTCTGGATTCAATATCTTTAGGTCTTACCAAGTTAGCTGTATTACCATGAAATGCTGTGACAAATCTAGGTGTTCTTGCTTGATAATTTGTAAATCCTGTTAATGGTAATTCAACATCTTCCCAATGATTAGGAAATGATACTTTGAAATCCTGCCTATACACATTATCATTAATGTCAATAACAAAACAAGCAAAAGGAAAATCTTGACCTTTAATACTTTGAACATCAACAGCAGAAGCTACCGTATCAGAAAAAGCAATTTTAAATCCAATAGATGAGAGCTGACCATATTCCTCTGATTTGTCCTGGTTAAATCCAACTTTCCCATCTGAAAGATACCCCATATTTTGTGTGTCAAGTGTTGAAGGCTCTTTTACAGGGCTACTGCCACCACCACCATAAATCTGACCAACTTTTTCTGTTATAGCATTGTCTATTGTATAAGGAAATGGAAATGCAAAATTTATCCAAGCACCAACTTTGTAATATAATTCATTGGCAGGGCTTCCTCTTATATCACTTGGAATATCATAAGTAACAGTTACAGCAGATTTTATATTTTTAGTAAATGAATTACTGACTACATCTTTATCAAAACTATCCGTATTCTCAATTTCTGTATATTGATGAAAACAGTCATTTCCTGTATTAGCATAATCTGTTGATCTATTCTTCCATAACCCTGTTGAATGTTCATACTCATAATTTTTACCTTCTGATATTACTGCTACCTGTAATTTATCAGTATTTGAATCCATAGAGTATTTTACAACCCATTCTGTTCCTGTCCATTCTGCTACTGAATTACCAAACCATTTGAAATTTGAATCTCGTAATAAAAATACGCCTGTTGGTGTAGGATCATCTATTAACACTCTAAACCCTCTAGGGAATGTAGATATATCCCCTGCTGTATATGCCCTTGTATTACTATATGTTACAAGTTGATCATCTGTATCAACATACAATCCTGTTAATCTATCAACTCTTACATCTGCAAATGTTCTGTAAAATTCTTGATTTTCTGTATCATCATTAATTATAATATTTGAGTCAAAGAATCCTGCACCTGAACCTGTGTATAATTTATCACCGTTTGAATCTGGGCTTCCTGCTGATACTGCACTTGGATTACTACCTGCATTTATCCATAATGCTACTTTATCATCTGTCCATTCAGAATAAGAAAAGACATTACCATACTCACTTGCCCTAGTAATTTGTGTCCAAACACTACTAGAACCAGGTTTATTTGATGTTGTAGATAGATTATCTGATGTTGCTTTCCAATGAGATCCTTCATATTTTACTTTTGAATCTGCTTTATAATTTACTCCTGCAACCCATTCAGGTCTGTATTTAAATTGAAATTCTTGTGAATTGTATTTTGAGCTTCCAACAGGTAATGTTCCATGAACAGGGCTACCCCATGCCAAAACATTTGTTGAATTGGCGTTTGATATACCCCCTTCTTCTTCTGCCACATTTACTGCCTGTGTGTTTTTAATTGTACTTAAATTCTGTGACTTATCTTCTGGACTAGATCCACTTGTAGTTATTCCTAATGATATATCATTAACTGATGTGGTTGTAAATATTGTTTCATAGAAATCCTTAACACCGCCACTTGCTGTCGTTCCACCTAATTTATCATAAATATCATTTAATCTGTTTAGACAAGTATCTTCATTTAGTCCATATTCATAATGATTGATATTCCATGTTGGTAAATCATTACCAAATTGTGTTGAGGGTGTATATGTACTTGCTAAAGATACAGTTGGTTGCCTTGCTGTCAATATATTTGAATTATATACATTAATGATATCATTACCTACTGTTGCTGAATCTGTGAACCAATGAGGTTTTACATAATGTATTTTGTTTAGATAATATTCTATACCCCAGCACTCTAATTCTAAAAGTGTTCCCTCATTATTTGTTTCTGATGGTTTTAATTGTGCAACTTCAAAATATCTGTCATATGTATTATCATCAATATCTTTTACTTCTATTCTGATTCTATCAAATTGATCTATTATATTTCCTGATGTTATGTAATTACCGTTATTTGCAATTAAAATAATATTGGCTTGATTTACTTCCTCTGTTCCTGTATCTGTGAATAACGGAATTGCTTTAACATCTGATGTTATATTTACACCTGTTGAATAATCGCCATCTTCATCATACCATGTTACTGTCAGAGTTTTCCATGAGGTCAAGGGGTATTCAACCCTGTTTTGTCACCTGCATAACGTAATTGAATAATTACACCTACTTTGTTTTTATCTTCACCATCTCTAATGAATCTTATACCTGAAATAATATAGCCATACTGTGTTGAACCTGTATTTTGTGGCTGTACGTTAAAATGAGGAAAATCAGGTAAAAGCAAACCGAATTTGCCAAATGCAAAATCAGAATCAGTTTTAGGCTCTTTAAGCCATGTCATTAGATTAATCATCTTGCTGTTGGTTGTTTCAATATCTGATTCCTCTATCATTCCTGTAAGTGTTATATCTATTCCATCTAATCCCATATCCTGTACTGCGTTTAAATCCTCTGCTATTCTTTCATTCTCTGGAACAGAAATTCTAACTTCAAATTCTGATTTGTAAATATACCCATTTTGATTTACAGATCCCTCATTAAACTTTATAATATTACCTGCACTTGCACCAGCTTGTGTAAGATTGCCATCAACTGCCCTCCAAATAACACTATCTGTCAATGTCTTGTTCCTCCTGGCATATTTGTATTAGTTGTTGCAGTAGATATATTGTTTATGGTATGAGGCTGTTGAAAATTCTTTGTAATACCACCATTATGTATGTATAAGTTAGAGCCAATTATACCAGGATTACCTCTGATAAATGGTGAAGCAGTAACATATACTGTTCTAAATCCTTGCCTTAATTCAGCCAATTCATTTCTTCTTGTGAATAAAATTATCTGATCATCAATTATAACTTTCAAACGTCTATCTAGTATTCTTCCTGGCTTCATCATTTCTGCTATTGAAAAATGAATAATCTGTTCTACTAATAATACCAAACCAAGAATCACACCACCTCTAGCAAGTTTAGTTCCTATTTTACCAAAGAGAAATCCTATTGGATTATTTGCAACCCCTGATATATTGCTAAACTGTTCTTGTGTAAATTTTTGAAATTTACCTACATTACCTTTTTTAAGAGAATCCAAATCAATATCTAATTTTTCTATTACTTTTTTATTTTCTTTTGATTTTTCATCTGTTAATACTTTAGTATTGTCATTCCCTTGACTTGTTAAATTTTTTATTTCTCTTTCAAAATCTGGGTTGTCTATTGAATTAGCTTGAATAAATGTATTAACGTGTGTTGGGTTAGCAGAAGTCCATTCAGAACTTTCTAACATTCTTTGAATCATCTGATTAATTAATTCAGAAATCTTACCCAAAATTAATTACCTCAAACAATAGTCGAATTGATTGTAAGCGAATCTCCTGTAATTCTTACAAAAATGCTTATCTCAACTACACCTTCGGAAGATTTTTTAATATCATAATCTCTAAGCACACCTGTGCATTGTAAATATTTGTCACTACCTGATACATTATGTGCGTGTATTAACCAATTTTTTGGTGTTAATTCGCCATCACCATCAGTTTGTGTTAATGTATTTAGTGTTGATAATTCAGGTGTAGATACTATTAATGTTGATGTGAAAAAATTATCACCTTTTCCATAAGTGTAAATTAATCCATCTGTTGTAGGGTGTCTATTTTCAACCCTGCCAATATGTAAATCTAAATCCTTTAACAGAATGTAATTATCTGATGTGCCTGATCCTGTTCTTTCTTCTAAGGTTAATTCTGTTGCATTAACTATTTCAGTAATATCCCCAAGATTACCCATAAACCATTAATCTGATTATTGTGATAATAGAAGTAATTTAATAAAAAGAGAAAAAATGGTTATTGGCAATAATAACCATGAATGTTATAAAATGCTTCTTCACCGTCTATACTGTCTAAGAATTTTTCATGTGCAGTTTGTTGTTTAAAAATTAAACCTGCTTCTTGGTATAATTCTTCGATTGTTTTGGTGCTGTATTTTTTACAGTATTTTTCTGATGGTATAGGTATCATACTTTATCTATTATAACATCTTCTATTAATATCTTACCTTTTTAACCAAAAACGATTAACTTATTAATAACAAGTTTGGTAATAAAGGTATGAAGAAAATAACTTTTGAAGTCTATGATAGACAGTTAGATGTTCTTCAAGAATTTGCTGATATGAATTATGATGGCAATTTACAAAAAGCAATCAGCCATCTAATTTCAAGTGGATTCAAATTTGATGGATATGGTGCAGGAACAAACCTACACATTTTAACCCATCAGGAACATCAAGAGTATCTAACAAAAGCAATCAAAATGGATTAATTATAATCCTTTTTTTTCTTTTTATTTTTATGCTCTGACTATAACTTGGAATTTAATTGATCTACCTTTTACCCTATCGCCTTTGAACATGGAGGGTAAATCCATAATTTGTGTGACCTGTGATGATTCTGCTAGTCTAGTAGATTCTGCTCCATCTCTTAGGTCATAGTTTGTTTCTAGTTTTTCAATTATTGATTTTGTAAAATCGTCAATATCTTCCTCTGTCTTTGAGCCATCTTTTGCCTCAACTACAAAGAGAATTTTAATCCTAATATCATACTCATCACCTAGATGGACATTATCTTTTACGATTGATACATGAGATACATTGGCTACAACATCATCACTTGTAACCCATAAACGAGGCAAAGGTGGCTCTTGTATTGCTTTAGGACTAGGTGATCCTGCTTCAATCTTTCTGAATTTGGTCTTACTGCTTGGTGTTGAATCCCACAAGTTTGTAGTATCTGATTTTAAAATATCAACTATTCTTTCCTTAATTGCAAATAAATCTACTGTGGTCAAAGTAATGTTTCACCAACAGATAAGGTCTTGATGTTTGAATAATATATGACACCTCCTGCCAGTGAGTATTTAGCCTGGATATACCAAATGCCAGGATTCCTTGAGAATATAGCAGAT
>Ga0209657_1002079_pt1 | contig 11498 bp, 6 predicted proteins | sample SaaInlV_100m_DNA_FD_184650 | JGI IMG/M metagenome (GOLD analysis project Ga0209657, IMG submission 184650) | Marine microbial communities from expanding oxygen minimum zones in the Saanich Inlet - SI037_S3LV_100m_DNA (SPAdes) (version 2) | ecosystem: Environmental > Aquatic > Marine > Intertidal... | reverse complement strand
ATCCGCCATTTCTTGAATAAGTTCCAATCCTGACTCATAAATATCTAAGTTAATTTTGAGCATGGTTTTAATTTTTGATAAATTATTAAGCACAACATTTGATTTATCTCCCGAAATAACTCCTTCAGCATCAATGTCAATACACAATTGTTTGGCTATATCACGATATGCCATTTTTACTGTGGCTTTGCTTCCACAACTTGAAATTGTGCTGTTATCCATCAAATTAAACAACTCTTGAGCCGTTATATCTCCAAAATGAGCCACATATTCAGGAGCCATAGGTATTCCCGACTTGCATTGTTCTAAGGCTTCCTTAAAATTATTGGGATAATTCAGGTTATTTTCGGATAAAACCTGTTCATGCCACTCGTGAACATAAGGACTTGGGGCTAAAGGATGGTTATTTTCTAAGAATTCACCCACAGGCACTAATAACTCGCCTAAATCCCAAATCTTTTTGAGATTCCAATCAATATCAGTTGGAGCCACATCAGAAATTTCATTTCTATCATGAATTCTGCGAGCCGAGCCATCTAAAAATTCCACATAAGGCCCTTCAATAGTATCGCAAGGTGTAACCACGGTTGCCTTTCCAGGTCTTTCATATTTCATTTGTGTTCCAATAATCAAAAACGCACCTAACGCTTGCATAGACGCAGGGTGAATAGAGGTAGTGGCTAATCCTGCTAATCGGCTACGCCCATATCGCAATCTAAATCCACCTTTTTCCATTGGCCCTCCAAAAATAGGACGACCTGCCAAAATATCACTAATGTATTTTTCTGATGGTTTAATGCTGTTATCTGTATCTCCTGATTTATTTTGAGTAAAATCTTTGAGCCAATTCCACTCTTCAAAACCTAATGCTTCGGTATATTTCAAGATTTTAGGGGCTTTCAGCACCAAACCTTCACACATAACCAACAACATTCCTTCTCTGACCTTGTTCGTATTTACTCTGGGTAAATCACGCTGACCAGTTACTTCTCCACCCACGCCCTCACCATCAATATAAACAGGACAGTTATAAGCGATAATTTCCAATTGAGGGTTAGAAGGTCGGTATTGTAGTCCACGACTATACTTTGATACTTCTTCTTTGTAGCGTTCTGCTTCTTCAAAAGAGATTTGAGGTGGCACTAAGTTAAACTCACGCCTCAAAATATCGCCAATAAGCACCGATAAAGCCTGTCCTGTGCCTCCTGCGCTACGAATAGGCCCTGCATAGTTAATGGCTAAGGATTGCGACTTATCAGGGTTTTCCACAATGCGACAACTTACCACACCTTCCAACGGAGCCACTAAAATTCCTTCAGTTAGAATGGCTAATCCTGCACAGATGCCATGATACATACAAAGTGCTGCAAATACCTTATCTTTAATCTTACGAGGGTTTTCCGCAAATAACTTCATGGTTTCCTTCCAATCGGTTGTAATATCCTCCGAGTATTCTACAATAATACCCATTCCCTCGCAAGGGTCGCAACTTCGGTTACGATTATTGATTTTTACACTACCGCTTCCATCACAATTGTCGCATTTAATTTTCTTGCCATATAAAAAAGATTCTGCTGTAACAATTTTAGCCATATCTAAGGCAACCATTTCCCGATTTCCATCGTGTTCCAAAGTCAAGGCACGAATTTGTTCTGCCGTATTTCTACCATCTAAAAATTCCAATAGTTTTTGGCAACGGTCTGCTAAATCAAAGGCTTGAGGAATCTCTACGGAAAGTCGTGGGTCAAATCCTTTACTACGAGCCATTTCAGCGATTTCATAGGCTACATCACAATCTGCCTTTAGACGATTGATATAATTATCATGCGTCCAGCGAGTCATGCCTTTTAGTAGTTGCATCACCTATTTAACTAATCCTTATTCCTCAAATGGATTTTCACCAAAGGTGGGATAGTTTCGGTCTGGGATAAAAAACGGATTTCTACTTGGAGGGTTATAGGCATAGTAATCTTCAGGGTCGTCTTTAGATTTATCTGTCATTCTTTCATACCTTCTCTTAAATTCTTCCATGCGTTCTTTTTTCCTTTGCTTTTCTTCTTCTGTAAGTTCCACATAATTATCCATTACTTCCTCTATGGTTTTGATTTTAGCATTTACTAACTTTAGATAGCCGAAATTATCTGTATCTATTACCTGTCCATTACTATCTCTACTAATGTCTATTAACGCATCAGCATTTATTTCTTCATCATATTCCCACGCTAACTCTTCTAAATCATCACCAAACATCATATCCATGTGATACAAAATTGATGCTTTAGCGTGTTCACGAGAAGGAGCATAAAACAAATCACGAGCCAAACCAACCTTTTTTGTAGAGAAACTCCACATCAATGCAGGTTGTCTAATCCAATTTATCAGATTCACTTTGGCACCCCACATTTTTTCATATGCCGCAACATAGAATCATTATTAAATGCTTTAACTGCTTTCTTACAAATAGGACAAGTAATCTCTAAGCCATATTTTTCTAAAGTAATATCGCCCTTCCCTTTGATAGTTTCTTCTTTGTCCTCATACAAACAGCCATAACAATACCATTTCTTTCCTTTCGCAATTATTTCTTCATAAAATAATCCAATACTTCCACAAACGGGGCATCCTATGTCCCCATAACGATTTATCTTTGACTTTTTACGCAACATCAAAACTATTCTATCATCAGCATCATCTACGAAATCGTCCGCAGTTGTGTCGTCAAACTCTTTCATAGTAATTTCTTCATCTTCAGACCCAAATCCTCTATTATACTGACTGTCGTTCATCCTCGCAAAATCCTCTCTATCCATCGTTACCTTCCAATGTCTTTGTTCATTTAATGCTCTATATTCAGGTTTTTTATATCTGTGGCCCACCACATTTTTTACAGGTAGCCCTCCCAATACCATTATGTCTGAAAATTCACCGAAATATCCCTTCCCATAAGCGAATTTCAATCCTTTCATATTGATAATCAACACAGAATCTTCATCTGGATTGAGTTTCATTGTAAGTCCTTTCATTCCATGACCTACCATGGGGGAGTTAGATTGTCCCATCTTTTCATCACTAATTTTTCCCACATCTTTTAATGTCGTCATTATTTTACCCATCACAGGAGATTGAACAAAAATAGGAGCACCATATCTTTTCACTAACTTATCATCTCTCCTGCTTTGGTCTGACCAACCAGAGGAGAAATTGCTTAAAGGAATGATATGTCCATAAAGTGTATAAATTGGATTGTTGGTTACTCTCTTAACATACCAATCAAAATCGCAAACATAAACATAATTGTTATGTTTATCTTGGCCCCAATTATCTCTCCAACCTTTACCATTGTTCGCAAATTCATGTAATTCTTCAGGTGTATTGAACTTTTTGATGCGGCGATATTCATATTTTTGCATGGGCATATCACGACCAGCACGAAGAAGGCCCTCGTCTAATTCTCTCCTTACTCGGCTATCCCTTTCCAAATAAGATTCTGCATCCCATTCTACATCATCGCCCCAATCTTCGTGTTCTTTAACAGGAGGCTTATCTGTTTTCCAATCAATATCATCCCATTCAGGAGATTCCGCATTAAGTTCCCATTTATCGGCGAATTGATTTAACAATTCAGCAAAAGCAATATCTAATTCTGTAATGTTGTGAACATCGTGAGTCCACAACTGAACCATAACTCGTTCTTTATCAAAAGTTATCAACGCATGATGGTCAAGTTCTGCTGCAATAACATTTATCTCATCTATTAAATCAACTACTGCACCATAACTTTCAGGTTTGAAGATTCGTCTTAAAATATAAGTTGAACCATCGGCCGCCCAATACATTTCTATCTTCCAATTATCAGGAGCATAAGTATCTCTTTCTTTTTTACTCATGTTTTTGAAATCTGCAATAACTGGGTTGCCACCTTCCGCCGCAAATTGTTTCCAGGACAGGTTGTTTGGATTCCAATTCCTTTTTACGCTCTCCGTAGTTGCCGCATCTGCGTAATTATAGGGTTCGGAAGGCAAAGATTGATAGACGATGTTTGTTGGGGGGATTCCCCCCACGATTTCAATTTCATGTTCCGACAGATGATGATGACGATTGCCCAAATCGCTCCATTGACTAAGTTGCCTCCAATTTGAATTAGGAGGTAGTTTTCCAGACCACCCCGCTCGCCTCTCAAATGCAAAAACAATATCCTTCATGTCAAAAACCAGTAAGTTCTTAGTCCCTCGTGATAACCACCCTTTACGCTTTTTATCAATAGTTGTGATTAACTCTTCTAAAGTTGCCTCATTGTTTTTGGGAATATATGGCGTTTCCGCACTAACAATTTTGCGGTATTTCCGTAGTTTTGCAGACCACCACACAGGGCTTAATTTTTGTTGCATATTCCAGCCCTTGTTTAAATCATCCAGCATATCCATTCCAAACATTATTTTTGAGGGACCGCCAATCACTCTGCAACTATAAACTCCCGAAAAGTTTATTCTAAATAGGTGCGAGTCTAAGAACCTCGGATTTGCCCGACTCCACCGCCCTTTTTTACCCTTGCGTGATTCAAAAATCTCTATCAGTTCTTCCATAGAATTGATTTCATGAATGGGCGAATTACCCCATTCATCATCCTCATCTTCCGCACCTAAGTTGATTGGCAAACAATCATAACAATAAGTTCCTGCTTGAATAGTAGTTAATCCTGTGGTTTTATCGCATTCTTTACAACATCTAATTTCTTCAGATGCGAAGAGAAATTCGTTTCTACTTTGATGTTTATTCCACATATGCCCTTTTATTGGATTTAATTTGACTACATTCTTGAAATTAAGTTCATCTTTGTTTTCTATGCTATTGAGCGGTATTTTCCATAACCATAATTCTAATTTTTCAGGATACGACCAACTCCAATTGATGCTAAATGGAATTCCCTTCAGATTTATCTTCATGTTTTGGAGATAGCCAACTGACCTGTTTCTTTCTTGGTAATCTTGATTAAAAATAAATGCTGCCGATTGAGGCGCACCATATTCCTTGATTAAATCATGAGGCAAAAGATTTCCGCCTAAGTTTTGGAAAGAAACATTAGATAGTGGGACAACATGATTATATGCAACCCCTATTGCATCCGCTTTTAGACCTCTCCACGCATAACATTCAAAATCTAAAATAATAACAGGTTGTGTTTGAGAAAACTGTTGAAATTCCTCTCTGGATTCCGCCCTCATCAATAACCCACGCTTCGCATCTTCAACATCATAATAGGGGTGTTCTTTGACATAGTTATGGAACTCCTCTAATGTATCAAACCTGATGACTGGGTTGCCCGACTCTGCTCGGAAGGGTTTAGTTTCCTTAAATTTGGGATAATCTCTACTACCCCAAAATTGATTCTTACCCTTTTTCCTTAGAGTCATAGGTTCGCCCCGACTATCAAACTCCACTTGGGGCAATTCTGACGATACCTCATTCATTCTTTTATGAAGGTTTTTTCTCCACCCACCAACTCGGTGAACTCTTTTAGTTTGTGATACCAAAGTTTCTCCTTTAGCATCTCGGTAAATTACTTGAATTCTGATAGCATCTTTGCCCGCTTTACGAGATTCACCTGCGGATTGCCCATAGCGTTGAATGCCTGTGTAAATCCTTACAAAATGATTAGGAGAGCGAGGCAGTTTGCGTTCATAGACCCACTCTTTGACTGGTTTATTGCGAAAAACCAAATTGACTGGATAGAACCGTAATGATTCCAATTCTTCTTCCATTTCCTCTATCGGAATGGAATAGTAATAAGCCATACAGATAACTTAGCGTTGCCGCTATTTTAACTTAATCATTCTTCTTCAGATAGATATTCGGCCAAACGAGTAATTAGTTCAGCCTTTTTACCCTTAACAGGTAGCCCAACTGCTTCTAAACGCTCACGAAGTTCTGCAACTTTAAGAGCCGATAGTTCTTCTACCATCTCAAATGCTTCCTCTTGTGCCGATTCCACAAGTGTATCTTTAATTTCTTCTAACGAAGCACCAGATTCTGCGGCTTCAACTGCATCAGTAGCAATTTCTTCTGCGGAAGAAGCAAGTTCCTCCACTACATCCCCCAACTCAACATCCAAACCTGTTAGTTCTTCAATCTTATCTTCAAGTGTTTCTTCAATAGTTCCCAGAACTTTCTTACGATTCTGCCACCACCAGTTGCTGGCGATACCTGCCACATATGATGCCAATGCGATTCCAATTTGTGCTGTTTCAATTTCCATGAGTTTTATCTCCTAATATCTGTTAATCCTTTATACTATTTCAATCTTCTTAGTGCTTAATCTATCCGAAAAAATTAAAAATCCAATTGAAAAATTCACTCTTCTAACAAGTTGTATTCAAAATCAACAGGAATCGGATATGCCTCTAAATTGGCGTTAGTTAAGAACATAACTTGCCACAATCCAGGCGCAGTTCGGAGCGAATCAGCCACCATATCAGCCACAGAAATAAATTGAATCGGAGCACTTAATCCTCTTGAGGGTTCTACTCCAATAGTTGAATCAGGACTCATCCTAATATCATATCTTTCTAAAAACTCTTCTAAAACTGTTAAAGTCATTTCATTAGATGAATCTACTCTATCATTAGATACTGCATTGTTGGCTACATTGATATTGCTTAAAAATCGGTTGGCTAAAACCGAATTGCTAACTAAAGGTAATTCCAAAGTATTGCGAAGAAATCTCATAATTTCAGGTTGCCAAAATAAACCCACTCTATCAATCGGAAGAGCCGACTGAAAGTTATTGAAATCCACTTGCCACCAAATATCTGCATATTCGTTGTCAGCCTCATCTTGATTAGCATCTGGTCCTGCTAATTGTCCACGACCTTGCACACTATCATTGAAACCTAACAGTTGTCCATGAAGAGTCAAACTGTATTCTCGGACTCCAACAAAATTTGGAGTCCAAGAGTTGCCTTCCTTGATAATAACTGGTAGCATTACTCCCGCATTATCTGGCAACATTTGTGAAGACATAGTTCTAACTGTGGTATTTAATTGACGACAGGCTCTGGTAGCAGATTCACCCTCATACATTAACTCCAATAATTCAGGAACTTTTTGTGAAGCGGTTTTGATAACTTCCCAACGACCATTGTTCATTCGTTGAATTGGAACGCTATTTTCTCTCACATAATTAAGCATGGTTCGGCGTGTAGTGCCTACGGCTTTTGCGGCAGCCGAGAAACTCTCTCCTAATGAAAGCACCCGTAACACAGCCATAGCCGCACGATTAGACGCAGCCTCCGTTAAAACCATAACTTATCATTCTCCTATCATCTATTTGAAACTATGCCGTAGTAGGTGATTTAATCAACATAATAAAGGTAGCATCGTTTTCATCAGTATTGACATTGATATATCCTGCTCGCACCATAGTTTCTAAGTCCTCATCTTTCAAACGCACCGACTTGGGTAGCATGGCTCGGATAGTGTTTAGGTCTAATGAACCTGATTCTTCAATAACTTTCGCTAAACTATCATACAATTTGAGGATACGAGGATTAACACCCGCAGCCATTTCGTCTAATGGGAAGTCCTCTTTGAGAGTGCGTAGTGAAATCAAGAATATATCTGTGGCTTGAGCAATATGCCCTTCCGTAACTTCAGCAGAGCCATCTAAGCGAGCATAGGCTTTGCATAGGTTCACAAATTCTTGGAACTTTCTCATGTCCTTGCTACTACGAGCCAAGAAGATTTCTTGAAATTCAGGTAACGATTTAATGTATCCATGAAAACAAGATTGAATAAACTCACGGTTTTTCTCATAAACAGGATTCTGCGCCGATACATATCTCAAGTATTCTCGGAAGAAACTGCGCCATTTCTTTAATTCTTCTTTGACCCCATTTCCGCCGAATTTTCCACTCATAGAGTCCATGATTTTATTTTCAATTAACCCTTCTGCATCTGCACCACTAAGGCTCATTTGCGTAAAGATAAGAGTTAGACGACTAAGAATTTGATAAGTATATTGTCCAAAGGATTCTAACATATCGGTTTTCTTATGGACACCACCTTCCGCCTCGGTTCCCGTATAATGTCTGGGAGGATTTCCTAAGAACATCATATTGGCGCAACCAGGACGGGTAATATCCAATTGACCTTTCTGCATATCAAACTTACCATTTGCCATCACATTCATAAGTTCTCCAAAAACGGAATCATCCCATGTCTGAAATTCAGATACTGCGATACGCTCACGATTGTATTTAGGGATTAGTCCCAATTCAATAGCGTTAAGGTCATCACCACTCATAGCACCAAACAGTCCTGCAATAGTGGACATTTTACCCGAACCTGCTACCCCGACAGGGACAAGTGGAGCAATTACATGGTCTATCAAGTGGTCTTTGCCTTCTCCCATAGATGTAACTAAACCTATGTGCAACAAGTCTTGTTTATTTTGTGGATTCAAACAATAAAGCATAACAGCCTCTTTCAAGGTGTTAGGTGCATATAATTCCGACCAAAGAGTTTCATCTAACTTCATCAATTCTAATGGTGAAGTATCATGTTGTTCACACAATTCTTTGAACTCGTTAAACTGACTGTCGCTCATTTGTGAATCCGATAGGTTGTCATATGAGGTCACATGACGGACTAAGAATACCTTCTCTTTGCCTACGACTTGATAACACCCTTCAATACAGATGTATTTGCCGTCTTTGATAGACTCGGTAAGAGTCATCATAACTTGAGTCAGTTTAGTATTGTCCATACCTTCGGGGAATCTTTCGGACCCATTATGCGCCAAACAGTCAATAGAATAATCACCATCAGAAATAGTGAACCATAAACCAGTTTGGTCTGCATTTGGTTTCCTACGGTCTAAAGGACCGTCTTCCATTTTGATACAGATGCCACTTCCGTAGCACCATTCATTACCAATTTTAGAAGTGTAGATTCCTTCCACAGATAAGTTCAAGTCAGAGTAGTCTTCAATGCAACTATCCACAAAGCGTGATATTGGAACAGGAACAGTCAAAAAGCATACCTCCAACCTCCAATGATGCGATGACCTATATTAGCGATACTATCCCAGACCCTCTCCAGCCGAACCATTAGAGGTTCGTATTGGCCTTCATTGAGGGTCTTAGGACAGATAGCCTTACGGCACTTAGCATCAAGCAAGTAACAAGGTGGCCCTAACGGACTCACTCTGTTGGTGTATCTGCCTTGAGTTGGTCTTCGTGGACATCAGGTAGTGCGTCACGGTCAGCATCGCCACGGAAGATAGCGAAGAATTGCTTGTAGTCACGACCAGTCTTCTGTGAAGTTTCCAATCGGCGTAGGAAGTCAATGGTCACAGGAAGGCTGCGGCCTTCTTCTGCATCAACTTGCTGTGTGAGGAAGCGTTGGAAGTCGTTTTGCTCGTAAGAAGAGAGCCAAACTGTGATTCTGCGACCAGCAGCAGGTTCGTTGTCATTTCCAGGTGCAACCATGCGAACTGCGGTGCTAACTGAACCAAGTGGTGATTCAATACCTTCGGTGTATCCTTCAAGAACATATCCCTTGTGAACCAAATCGTATTCTGGTTTGTAGGACTCGTAGTTCACCAGTTGGCGAGCAGGTCGCTCTGGTGCCATGTCCTTTAGTTCAGTCAAGAAACTTGCTACATCATTTTCGTTATTATTTTTTGCCATCTTAATCATTCTCCATTTTTTTAGTGCCTTTTTCGGCTGTAATATATGGTTGTTACAGGACCTATATAAGATAAAGCATTTCGCCCCCAAAAGTAGCAATATCGCACACATATACACACATATAATATAAGAATCCATAGACAATCTTAAATAACAAGCAAACCAATGATATGATATGCCAGTAGCAGATGAAGATGTTGTGGTAGGTATTAACATTACCACAGGTTTAGCAGAAAATGTGGCAATTCCCGCTACTGATAGAAATATCAGACCTATTGTAGTCCACCCAGAGGTAGGTTTAATCACTTTAGTTCAACTTCAAGAATTGTATGGAGGCACCCTTTATGCCAATAATACCGAACTTTATGATTGTGAAATACCTCTTGAAATACAACTATTCATTGAAGCCAATGTTCCCTACATAGAGTTTATGGATGGAAATGCTGAAGATGGAATGAGATATATCAGCACCGACACTTTTAACTATCAATTAGATTATGCTATTGTTAGCGCATCTGGAACCTCTCAAGTAGAAATCACTCGTGAAGAAGATTTGCAGCGTAGTGGTGGAGCAGGAGGAAGAGGCGGCGGAGGCGGCGGAGATGGTTCAGGAAGTCAAGACGGAGATGGTAGAGGAGGAGAAGATGAACAAATTAGACCCTTCCCAGCCCCACCTGAAAGTAAAGATGAAGGTTTAGAGCATACTTGTAGTGATGAAGAGCCAGAACCAAGTGAACCAAGTGAAGGTGAGCCAAGTGAGCCAAGTGAACAAGAACCCTGTGCTGCTTGTGCCGCAGGTATTCCAAAAGGTCAAAAAGGACAAGGCCCTACTCAAACCGAATCAGGCACCTTATCAGGTTCAGGTCAAAATCAAATGGATTCAGGAGATTCGCAAGGCGAATCAGGAGAATCAGGAGAAGGACAAGGTGAATCACAATCACAAGGACAGGGCGACTCTCAAGGAGATGCTTCTGGACAAGGACAAGGTGAAGCAGGAGAATCACAAGGCTCTGGAAGCGGAGAATCATCAGGAGAAGGTCAAGGCTCTGGTGATGGAGAAGGTCAAGGAGAAGGCGAAGGTTCGGGACAAGGTTCAGGTTCATCAAGTGGAAGCGGAGGTGGTGAATCATCAGGCCAAGGTCCAGGACAAGCACCAGGACAAGGTGAAGGTGAAGGAGAAGGTTCAGAAGGAGATGGTGAATCACAAGGAGAAGCACCACCAAGTTCAAACCAACCCACACCAAGTAGCGAAAGTGGAGAGGCATCAGGAGGTTCCGAGCAATCCCCTCAACAACAATCACTTTTAGAACAGTTATTAGACGAACAATCACAAAGAGAACAAGAATCATCTGAAACAGGAGGGGAGCCAAGCCCATCAGGTGAACCAGGCCCTATGAATCCTGATAACTTTATGGAAGATTCCGATGTTTCAGGCCCCGATAATACTCCTCCCACAGATTTATCAGATAATTATGATGACATTTTTGATGACTCATCTCCTTTTGGTCCACAGGATGACGAGCCATCTATGAATCCAGATGATTTTATGGATATGCCACCTCAAGACCCATCTCCCGCCGATGAAGAATTACCATTAACTAATGATAATATGGATGATGGCAATAGTTATCCATTAAATGAGCCATCCTCTGCACCAAGACCATTTGAAAATCTAAGTGATGACGAATTACAACAGTTAATTGATGAACTTAGAGAAACACCCGACCCAACTAACCCTCAAGATTTCATGGAAGATGACACAGACGATACAGGCGATGTAGCCCCAAGTCCAGACTCAACAAATCCACCATC
>Ga0209657_1002074_pt1 | contig 11537 bp, 10 predicted proteins | sample SaaInlV_100m_DNA_FD_184650 | JGI IMG/M metagenome (GOLD analysis project Ga0209657, IMG submission 184650) | Marine microbial communities from expanding oxygen minimum zones in the Saanich Inlet - SI037_S3LV_100m_DNA (SPAdes) (version 2) | ecosystem: Environmental > Aquatic > Marine > Intertidal... | reverse complement strand
TTTTAAATATACACTCTTCCATTATATAATTTTTAGAAAATTTAATATCCAAAAGCCAATTACAGATAACATGAAGCCTATAACTAATATATTTATTAGAAAAGTTACTATCCTGAAATCGAGAGTATCTTTCTTATTATTTTCATTAATGAATTCACCTTTAATCCAAGTTCCAGAATAAGTTTTTCCATCACTATAAGTCCATTGTCCATTCCCATATGGTCTTCCTTTCCTATATTCGCCGCTATACATTTTTCCATTAGGAAAAGTATTAACACCAAGACCATGAGGTAAATCATTTTCCCATCCACCATCATAGGTTCTATTACTGAGTGTTTCTAATAAACCTTTACCATGTTTTTTGCCATTTAAAAAGGCACCAGTATAAACATCCCCATTCTCAAATGTTTGCACACCTAATGTTCTCTCATTATTTGTATATCTAATAGAAACAGCTTTGGAGGCCTGAGGTTTATCTGAGAATTTATCTGTAGACATTAATTTCATAATTAATCATACCCTGAATTATCATCTTAATAGAGATTTAAGCTCTTTTAATTTGAGCTAAAACTGTATAAAAGATAGGTCCATCGCCCATATCAGTGACATCTTGAGTATTCAAGGCATTAGCATTCACGCCATTTTTAACTAGTGAACCTTTGTATTGCTTTTGTGTTGATGCAACCCCATCTAACATTGAATCTATAATTACAGCATGAGCATAGGTCTCGCCCACATCATTATAGATCTTACATAGATCTCCGTCTTTTATTTTTCTTTTGTTTGCATCTTTGCTACTTATTTCAATAGTGGGTCTAGATGCCATATCTCTGAGTCTTTCTACTGGTACAAAAGAGTTACCAATAAACTGATGTGTAGCAGGACTTAAAATCTGTATTGGGTATTTTTTTCTTAGAGCCTTATCTGTAAATTCTTCTATATGTTCTGGGTAAGCACCCAAGCCAATTTTTTCAGTATCTTCAGAATAGATTTGTATCTTGCCATCCTTAGTAGGCCAACCATTTTTCAGATAATCTCTTTTTTTATTTTCAACATCACCCTTGACCCAACCATTCTTTTTAAGTTTTTCAAAAGTAACCCCTGTAAATAGAGGATTATGTTTTGAATCAATCATGTTCTTAATCATGCTTTCATCACTTTCTTTAAAACACTTGTCTTTATAGTCCATATACTTTGCAAGCTCCCTAAATAAATCTTGATTAGACTTACTCTCGCCTAATGGTTTTATAGCAGGCTGTGTCAGACTGAAGTAATAGTGCCCATAGGGCGCATGAAGATCCATATGTTCTAGTTGAGTATCTGCTGGTAAAACAATGTCTGCATAATCGCAACTGTCAGTCCAAAAGGTTTCATGAACTACTGTAAACAAATCTTTTCTTTTTAGGCCTTTACGAACACTGGTGCTATCTGGTGCACAATTAGCTACATCTGAATTCCAAACAAACAATGATTTAATGGGTGGATTTAATTTTTTATTATTAAGTGCATCACCTATTTGAATCATATTAATTGATCTTGGTTTTTTATTTTTTAAAAGATCAGGTCTTTGTAGCTTTCCTAAATCAACATTCCACATTTCTTCAATCGATCCTACAAAACAACCTGAGCCTTTACTTTTCCAGGCACCTGTGATTGCTGGAAGCAACATAATTGATCTCACCATCATTCCACCATTCCTATGCCGATTTAATCCATAATTCGGTCTGATATATGTTTTTTTGGTTGACCCATACTCAAGAGCTAATTGTCTGATGTCTGCTTTTTTAATACCTGTAATTCTTGAAACCTTATCTAAAGTATACTTAGGTAAAACCTTTTCTATAAATTCTTTATAACCAGTTGTATGTTTTTTTAAAAAAGTTAAATCATGTTTTTTATTTTTAACTATCTCATTCATCATCCCTAATGCTAATGCTGCATCTGTTCCAGGTTTTGGTTGTATATGCCAATCACTTAAAGCTGCTGTTCTAGTTTCTCTTGGATCAATACAAATTATTTTAGCTCCTCGTTTTTTTGCCTCTTCAACAAATGGAACCATATGTACATGTGTTGAAACAATATTTGTACCCCAAAGTATTATTAAGTCATTATTAGGAACCTCATCAATTGCTGGTCCACAAGCTGCACCATATGTATAGATACCTGCCGTCGAAGCAGCAGCAATACAAATAGTTCTACCTAATCTTGCAGCTCCCATTTTATTCCAAAATCTTTCTGACATTCCCCAGTAACCGAGCATTCCTAAAGTACCCGAATAACTATATGGTTGAATAGCATCAGCACCATATTCTTTTTCTATTTTTTTTAATTTTTTTGTAATTGTTTTAAGCGCAAAGTCCCAGGAAACTTTCTTTAACACCCCCTTCTTTCCTTTAGGGCCAACCCTTACATGGGGGTATAAGACACGATTTTTATTATAAACAAGATCAAGATAGTGATTCACTTTATTACAAAGAAACCCTTTAGTTATAGGATGTGTTTTATCGCCTATCAGCTTTACTGCTTTCTTGGTTTTAAGATTAACTGTTACTTCTAATGAGCATGTATCAGGGCAATCATGCGGGCATGTCACATTATACTTTTTAAATTTAGACTTTAACATAATTTTGTTTTTCAACTTTTTGAATTGTTATAGCATTGGTTGGACAAACTTTTTCACATTCACCACACCGAACACACTTTTTGTGATCAATTAATAGTTTTCCATGATAGATGCCAATACTTTTCTTAGGCTTAATTCTGTTATAAGTGGTATCCCCATCTTTATGTTCTTGAGTATCACTTACTTCAACAATACAATCTTTTATGGGCTTGACTAGAAGACATTCATCGCATAGAACGCAAAGGTCATTGTTAATCTCAAATTTATAGTGGCAGAGATAGCACCTAGACGCTTCTTTTTTTGTATTAGTTTTTGTATATCCTTTTTCGACTTCACGACTAAAAGTCCTTTGATTGAGATTAGTCATCGACATTTTTTGTATTGGAATATAGTTTAGTCTTAAGTTCCTACTTATTTTATTAATATTAGTAACCTTGATATCAGTGTCAAATAGATTTCTTTTCATTAAAAACTTATCAACATGCTTTGCAATATTTTTTGCATGAGCAATTGCATTGATTAGCGTTGTTGCTCCTGTTGCGAAATCACCAGCAGCAAAAACATTATTTCTTTTATTTTTACTTAATAATAGGTGTTGTGTTTGACCTATAGCAAGAATGATATGATCAGTTTTTACTTTGAATTTTGAATTTTTGATATCTTTTAAGTGATATACTCCTTTCTTTTTAACTAATTCAGTTTTAATTAATTCCAATCCAGTTAGTTTATTATCTTTTTTGATAACACTTAGAGGCTGGGCATTGAAGATCATTTTTCCGTTTTCATTTATGAGTTCATCAAGTTCGCCTGGTAAAATAATCAGATCATCATTGGTTCTTCGATAGAATGTTCTAACGGATTTAGCGCCAAGTCTCAAAGCAGTTCTCGCGCAATCCATGCTTGTATAACCACCACCAATCACAATAACATTTTTGCCAATATATTTATCTTTATATTCATTAACGCGTAGAAGAAAACTTAGCCCATCTTCAACATCATAAGATTTGGTGAATTCTTTATTTATTTTATTTGGCTTTAATGTCCCTAGGGCTAAAACAACTGCATCATATTTCTTGGCTAATAATTCTATGTCACTAGATTTTTCTATGTTCTTATTGTAGTAAATCTTTATATCATCTCCTATTGCTTGATTTATTTCTTTCTCAACAATGCTTCTGGGTAATCTAAATATTGGTATTCCCTGGTTAAGCATCCCACCAGGAGCGCAATGTTTTTCATAAACTTCCACTGCATGACCGCATCTCATTAATTCCCTTGCAGCCGTCAGTCCAGCTACTCCAGAACCAATAATTAATATCTTCTTTTTTGTTTTACCAGCATAGTTTTTTAGTTTTATTTTATCGGTAATATTAAAATGTTCTGCTGATCTTTTAGAGAAACATATTGACACAGATTCACCATTTGAATCTTCACCATGCCTGCAAGCATCTTCGCAAGGTCTTGAACATACTCTTCCGAGAATACCTGGAAAGACATTATCTTCTAAATTTATTTTATATGCCTTATTATAATCTTCATTATAAATTGCTTCTAAGTATCCTGGTATATCAGTATCAGCAGGACAAGCAGATCTGCATGGAACACTTTTATCATACCACTTGGCATCTCTAATATTTTTTGATTTACCATTATTTATGGTTAAGGCAGATGAATATCTACCAAAAAAACTTTTTTTCATAATTCCCCCAATTAATACTCTATCAAGTTTTCATTTTTGTAGCAGCTTATTATTTATTAAAGGTTCATAAGATTTTGCTAATATTCTATCATTTCTAAGTAGTGGATTTATTGAGGGTAATATGTGACTATTAGATGATAAGTATTTAGGAGAGTGAATATGAGTTGGAATTTAAAAGGGGATTATGCTGAGAGTTGTAACTGTGACCTTATGTGTCCCTGTATCTTTTTACAGGCCCCAACAAAAGGGTTTTGTGAAGCAATGCTAGTATGGGACATCAAAGAAGGTCATTTAGGGGACGTCAAACTCGATGGCCTAAAAGTCTCAGCATGGCTACATGCCCCCGCTGTTTTGACAGAGGGTGGTTTTCAGTTAGCACTATATGTTGATGAAAATGCAAGTGATGCACAACATGATGCTATTGTTGAATTATGGAGCGGCAAACATGGCGGTCATCTGGGCGTTATAGCCAGCTTAGTTGGTGAAATAATAGGCGTTAAAAAAGCTGCAATTACATGCAGTATTGATGGCGGTAAAAAAACGCTTCAAGTTAGTGGCGCAGGTGGTTGGGATATGGCTGGTGTTGAAAGTGGTGACGGTAAAATCGCACAATGCAACTTTCATCCTTTAGCAATTAACCCTGGATACCCAGTTGATGTCAATGTAACAAGCAAACAAGAATATTCAGATCATGGGAGATCATGGAATACGACACCTGATAGAGTTGGTTTGTCGGGGCAATTTGCTTACCAAGCATAATTAAAAAAATAATTTTTAAAGAGGGCTTTGGCCCTCTTTTTTTTATCATCAATAAAAATATTATATGTCTGAGAACACTTTACAAAAACCTGAAATTATTAAAGCTATAAATGCTTTTAGTCAAAATAACTTTAAAGAAGCTGAAAGTATATGTTTAGAAGTATTATCTAGAGAAGATGATTCTGATGCTAATCATATAGTTGGATGCATAAGGATGGGTCAAAGAAAATTTGAAGAAAGTATTTCATATATAAATAAATCACTTGAATCTAACCCTGATAGTATAGGCCCACTGATTTCACTTGGGTGCGCATTAAGTTCAAAAAAAGATTATATGGAGTCAATAAAAGTATTTAAACAAGTGACTAAACTAAAAGATGATTTATCCCAGGTTCATTTTTATCTTGGTGAGGCTTATAGACAGACTCTTCAGCAAGAAAAAGCTTTAACATCATTCAAAAGGTGTTTAGAAATAACACCTGATCATATAGGTTGCCAACTAATGGTTGGGATAACTTATGAAGATTTAAAAAAGTTTAATCAAGCAATTGATTTTTATAAAGCATGTATTAGTACTTATCCGGATTATATGGAACCTCACATTAATCTAGGGATGTGTTATCTATTAACCGGTAATTACTCAGATGGTTGGGACGAATATGAATGGAGATTAAAGCTACCTGCAGAAGTCTATGAAATTAAATTCAAGAAGCCTAGCTGGGTTGGTCAAGATTTGTCTGGGAAGACATTATTAATTGTAACCGAACAATCAGTTGGAGAGATATTATTATTTATAAGATTTGCAAAACAACTTGCAATGGATGGAGCTAAAATTATTATCATGACCCAAGGTGAGCTAACAAACATCCTTGAATCTCAAAAATGGATTAACAAAGTTATAAGTTATAAAGATGAGATACCAGATTGTGATTTTTATACTTATCTACTCTCTATACCAAAAGTACTTGAGTGGAACCCAAAGATGGATACGCAGTCTCACCCTTACTTAGAAATACCTAAAGACAAGTATGAGAAAAATACCAACGATAAAAGAAACATAGGTTATTTATTAGAACCAGATATAAATTCCTCTTCTGCTAAACATATAGTATTGCCAGATAAAGATATAAGTAATCTTGTCATGGATAAAAACTATAATTTTATAAACTTGCAAGAAATTCATGATATTGAAATATTAGCAGGTGTCATACAAAATTTAGACTTAGTGATTTGTATTGAAAGTGATTTGGCATACTTGGCGGGAAGTTTAAATATTCCTACATATTTAATTTTATCAGCTGTTCCAAAACATCTCTGGGATTTAAATTACAAAGATTCTACACCATGGTTTCCATCATTAGAATTATTTAGGCAAGAAACAACAAATGATTGGAGTGATGTTCTAAACAGTATTAAAGAGAGGATTAAAAATGTCTAAATTTCTAATCAAACAAGCATTTGCTGAAGCAATGGATCTCCATAAACAAAATCGTTTTGATGAAGCCAAAGAATTATATAATAAAATATTAACTGTAGATGATTCTGAACCTAATGCGCACCATCTTATTTCTCTTGTATTTATGGCGGAAGGTGATTTTGAATCTGCAAAAAATCATATCGAGAAAGCTATTAATAAAGCACCAGACCAAGCTGTCTTCCATAGTAATTATGGGAGCTTATTGCATTCAATGGGCGAGAATCAATTAGCCATCAATGCTATTAAGAAGTCATTAAAAATTGATAAAAAATTATTTCAGTCACACTATTCATTGGGAATTATTTATACGGATATGTTTAATTTTGAGAAAGCTATAAATAGTTATACGACAGCTATAGAATTAGATAGTAAATCTTCAGCAGCACATAACAATTTAGCAAATCTTTTTAGCAACATGGATAATAATGAAGCTGAATATCATTATAAGAAAACTGTTGAACTTGTTCCTAATGAGATTTATCCAAGGTTAAATATTGCTAACTATTATATTAAAAATGGGAAATTTAACGAGTCTATAACTTTTTTAAATGAACTTGTAGATATGGGCCTGGAGTCAAAGGAAGTATATAATAGTCTGGGTGTTTCATATAAAGGGTTAGAAGACGATACAACTGCTAAAGACATGTTTAATAAATCACTAGCGATTGACCCTGATTTTCTTTTAGCTCAAAAGAACTTAGATAGTTTATAATTAAGATAATTTCTTAGTAAGAGTCAATTAAATTCTTAAATGTACCTTTAATCGGTTAATTTCACTAATTTTTAAATTATAGCTTGTGTTCTTCCCCTCTACCTGTTAAAAAAGAGCCACAGTTACACGGAATATGCGTAACTTGAGAAGAGCCTCAGTAATATGTTATTAAATAACAGTTGGTGGATATCTTCTACTAATGACTATTTAATTAACATATGAGAAATTAATGAATAATTTTGAAAGCTTTAATCTTTCCGAAAATCTAAATTTAGCATTAGCTAAAATGGAATTTTCAAAACCAACACCAATTCAAGCTCAAACTATACCTCTAGCTTTGCAAGGCAAAGATATTCTCGGTTCAGCACAAACTGGCACTGGTAAAACAGCTGCATTTTGTATACCAATGATTGAAATGTTACTGAGAAATGAAAATATGACAGCTTTAATAATGACGCCTACAAGAGAACTTGCAAGGCAGGTTCTAGAGGTTGTTAATCAACTTATGGGTAATAAAACCTCATTGAGAGCAGCATGTTTGATAGGTGGAGAGGCAATGGGAAAACAGTTAAATCAACTCAGAAAGGCGCCTAGAATTATAGTTGGAACACCTGGAAGAATTAATGATCACCTTGAGAGTGAAACTTTAGATTTAATGGATTGTGGTTACTTAGTTTTGGATGAAACAGATAGAATGTTGGATATGGGTTTTGGCATACAAATAGATCAAACATTACAGTATTTGCCTTCTGAAAAACAAACTTTACTTTTTTCAGCAACACTACCATCTAAGATTATGCAATTGTCTAAAAAATATCTTTATAACCCAGAAAGAATTGCTATACAGTCTGATCAAGTTTTGCTAAGTAATATTGATCATGAAATATTGAATATTGATCATAATAAAAAATATGTTGAACTTTTAAGTCAATTGGAGCAAAGAGAAGGCTCAGTATTAATATTTGCAAAAACAAAACATGGCACACAAAGAATGGCTAAAAATCTAACAAATGATGGATTTAAAGCCGATGCATTAAATGGAAACCTAAACCAGAATAAACGCGATAAAGTTATGAATAATTTTAGACTCAAAAAATTTAAAGTTTTAGTTGCAACTGATATTGCATCAAGGGGTTTAGATGTTGAGCATATCGAACATGTGGTAAATTATGATTTACCTCAAGTAGCTGAAGATTATGTTCATAGAATTGGGAGAACGGGTCGAGCTGGGTTAAAAGGCTCAACAATCTGTTTCATTTCTCCTGAAGAACAACCATTATGGGAGCAAATTAATTATTTATTAAATCCTAAAACAGCAAAAAAACCTTCAAGTGCAAGTAAAAATAGTAGATCTTCAAGAAAAAGAAGCAATAGTCAAAATCAATCTACGAAGACTAGAAGAAGCTTTTCTTCAAGCAATGGACCTAGAAGAAGAGGTAATGAAGGTAATACTGATTCAAGATTACATAGAAATACAAGCACAAGAAGAAGTGCCAATGGAAATACAGTTTCAAGGTCAGCCAGAGACAATAATCAGCGTAGAGATGCCGAGGGCAACAATATAGCTAAACCATTAAGAGGCAACAGTTCGAGAAGAGCTAATAATGGGTCAAAATCATTTAGAGGGCATAGCAAGAGAAGAGGAAATGAAGGAAATATGGATTCAAGGCCAACTAGAAGTAGTGCCCCAAGAAGAAGTGCCAATGGAAATACAATTTCAAGGCCAACTAGAAGTAGTGCCCCAAGAAGAAGTGCTAATGGAAATACATTCTCTAAGCATACAAAAGGGTCTGGTCAAAGACGAAATACACCCGGATCAAGAAATAAAACATTAGGTTTGAGACAAGGGAGCAGAAGATAATGGAAAATCTAAGAAATATTGCAATAATCGCCCATGTTGATCATGGGAAGACAACTTTAATTGACTCAATTATGAAACAGAGCGGAATGTTTAGAGACAACCAAAATATTGACGAGAGGATTATGGATTCTGGCGATCTAGAGAAAGAAAGAGGTATTACTATTTTAGCTAAACCGACTTCGGTTCAATGGAAGGATACCAGAATCAATATTATTGATACTCCAGGACATGCTGACTTTGGAGGTGAAGTAGAGAGGGTTTTAAGCATGACTGATGGAGTTATTTTGTTAACAGATGCTGCTGAAGGACCAATGCCGCAAACAAAATTTGTATTATCAAAAGCTTTAGCTCAAGGTTTAAAACCTATTGTAATTATAAATAAAATTGATAGGCCAGATGGAAGACCTGATACAGTAATAGATGAAGTATTTGATTTATTTGTTTCGCTTGATGCTACAGATGAACAGTTAGATTTTCCTATTATGTATGCTGCTGGAAGAGATGGGTGGTGCGTTAAAGATTTAGATGATCCAAAAGATAATCTTCATGCATTGTTAGACTTAATTTTGGAACATGTACAACCTCCAAAAGTGGAAGCTGATAAACCATTTGCCATGTTGTCAACATTACTTGACTCTGATCCATATTTAGGAAGATGTCTAATTGGAAGAGTTGAACAAGGTAAAGCAAAAGTGAATGACTCTGTAAAAGCTATTAATTTAGAAGGTGAGCAAGTTGAAGCTGGAAGACTTACGAAATTATTTAAATTTGAAGGAACTGACAGGGTTGCTGTAGAGGAGGTTCAGACAGGTGATATTATATGTATTGCTGGTTTAGCAGAAGCTTCGGTGGCAGATACAATTTGTCATCCAGAAGTAATTGCACCATTACCGTCAACACCAATCGATCCACCGACAATGTCTATTACTATTACAGTTAATGATTCACCATTAGCAGGTTTAGAGGGGAAAAAAGTAACATCAACTGTTATTAGGGAAAGATTATTAGCCGAAGCTGAAACTAATGTTGCAATTTCTTTCGCAGAAAATGATAAAAAAGATGCTTTTGAAATTGGAGGCAGGGGAGAATTACAACTAGGAGTTTTAGTTGAAACAATGAGAAGAGAAGGTTATGAATTAACTGTATCAAGACCACATGTAGTATACAAGATAGATGAAAATGATAAAAAACTAGAACCTATCGAAGAAGTCATTATTGACGTAGATGACGAGTATGCAAGTACAGTTATAGACAGCATGAATAAAAGAAAAGCTGAGATGACAGATATGAGAAATACTTCTGGCAAAACTAGATTAATTTTTAAAGCTCCTTCTAGAGCACTCATTGGGTATCAAAGCAGATTCTTGACAGAAACACGTGGTACTGGCGTTGTAAATAGATTATTTGATTCTTCATTCCTACTGATAACTTTTACCATTAAAATATCACCTATTTCTAAATGATGTTTTGGTGGTATAGGAGATACGTCCCATTGACTATTTTGATTGTTATTAAGATAAGTGATCTTTTTCATTGGAGTGCATGACTGCTCTACAAGTAGAACGATTAATATCTTGACAATTGAACTAAATTTGAGCTTTAACATTTTTTGGTTTTGTTGCAAAGATAAGAATTTTACATCCTTTAGATGAATAATTTTAATTTTTGGTATAAATCAGCAGTTGGTAGCCCTACAACATTATTGTAAGAACCCTCAATTTTTGCAATTGCAATATACCCAATCCACTCTTGTATTCCGTATGATCCAGCTTTGTCAAATGGTTTGAACTTATTAATGTAATATTCAATTTCTGTCTCTGATAATTTATTAAAATGAACAGTGGTAATTGTTGAAAATGTAACTTCCTTTTCTAGTGTTTTTATACAAATACCTGTTATTACTCTGTGGCTATTTCCTGATAAATTAAAAAGGATATTTTTAGCATCATTTTTATCTTTTGGCTTGTGTAAAACCTCTCCTTTTTGACTAACAACTGTGTCAGCTGTTATCAACAAGTCATTGCTTTTTAATTCTTTGGAAAGAAATTCCTGTTTCTGTGTTGCAAGAAATTCTACAATTTGAATGTCTTTTAAGTCAGTTGGGTAAGACTCTTCTTTATCAGTAATTTTTATTGAAAAATTCAAACCAATTCCTTTGAGGAGTTCTTTTCTTCTAGGAGAAGCTGAGCCAAGTATAATGTTGTATTTCTTTAATTTTTCTGTAAGCATTAGTTCTGATGTAAAAGAGTGAAAACTGGAATTGAAAGTATTCCAACCAACATGATTATTTTGCTAAGCATACTTAAAAAATGAAAATCTTCTTTATTTATTGCCTTAAAAGTTTTATAGATGAAAAAAAGAAATAATCCTTGTAGGAAAAGAGTATAAATAATTGAGATATCATTT
>Ga0209657_1002064_pt1 | contig 11569 bp, 10 predicted proteins | sample SaaInlV_100m_DNA_FD_184650 | JGI IMG/M metagenome (GOLD analysis project Ga0209657, IMG submission 184650) | Marine microbial communities from expanding oxygen minimum zones in the Saanich Inlet - SI037_S3LV_100m_DNA (SPAdes) (version 2) | ecosystem: Environmental > Aquatic > Marine > Intertidal... | reverse complement strand
TCGGTAAAATGGCCGGCAATTATAAGGCGCGAAGTGCGATGAGCGTTATCGCAGCAAAACAACTTTGCCCAGGCACTTATTGATGGCTTGATTGAGCACCTGGCAATAGAACCGAAACCTGTGACCGCACTTTTCAGTTTCATGCCGGACATTTCCTGGTGAACATTGAACGCCAAGTCGCAGGCATCATGTACAGACACCTAAGCGCCCAGGGTGCTTTCAGTGATATGTCGGTGAGATTGTTTGAAATACTTCAGAAGATGCGGGGTCAAAATATTTTATATTTGGGCAAATATTGCGAGGGACTAAAAATTCCCTGCTTGTAAAGCTTTGATTATAAGAAACCAATGGTACCGAGGGTCGGACTCGAACCGACACTCCATTGCTGGAACCAGATTTTGAGTCTGGCGCGTCTACCAGTTTCGCCACCCCGGCATGATTGATTTATAAGGGTTTTTTTCCCTAAGGATTCCACTTCAGATAACGGTGCACTTTCAGAGCATTTTCCAGGAGTAAAATCCCCGAAATCCAAGCGGATTCTAGCACTAGCTCATATTCCGGAAACCACCCCCGAGGGACACAGTTTGTATCTAACAATCTCGGCCAGCCCTTTTGCAGCACACCTGCCGCCCCCACCTTATCTGGTAATAGGTATCCTAACGCGTGCTTACTTCTTCAAGACCCTCATCGGACAACGTAATTGGCTGGCTTTCCTGGGAAGGTATGCCGGTTGCAGTTGTCCGTAATCCTTCATCCGGCGGGCTTAAAGCTTGGTCTAGCGCTGACCTGGGTGACCCTTGGCGCACTGTAGATGTGCTTGATGTTGCCTCAGAAGCCCGCAAGCTCTCAGAGAATGATTGGAAAGCCGCATTTGCACGCTGGTTTGCAGACTCATAGAGTTCCTGCATCACTGAGAATGAGGCCCCACTCCAGATTTAACCGCTAGTCTCGATTACGGCCGTATGGGTCATACTCTGCAGGGAAGGCTCCCGGTACGGCGTCTTCAGCCGGTAACGGATGTTGCCATTGGGTGACAGCGGCAGGCGATTTTTTGACACCGCGGGCCTTGAGATATACCGGCACAGTCGTTCCAGCTTCTGGCGTTCCTTGAGTACACCGATGATTGCCTCCTCGGTGTACTTGCTGCGCTTCATTTTGGGATCTCCTTGGGGTTAACATATCGGGAAATCCCTCATCGTGCATGGATCGGATTTTGGGGGAGAGGTCACGCGCAGCCTGTTGAAAACCGAGTTTTTCAACAGGCTGCTAGTGTAATATATCGGCCTTTTTACGCGAGCTTCTTTCTTGATTCAGCTATTTACCAATGCACATGTTTTCGCACCTGAAGATCTTGGCGTCTGTCACCTGTTGATCGGCGGTGGGCGAATTCTCGGGATCAGTGACAATCGCGACAGCCTCTTTGCTGCAGCGGCTACTGAGATCGATTTGCAGGGCAAGCGTCTGCTGCCCGGATTCATCGATGGGCATGCGCACCTGACCGGTGGCGGTGGTGAATCGGGCTTTAGCAGCCGAGTTCCACCGGTGTCCCTGGGCATTTTCACGCGAGCCGGCGTGACCACGGTTGTCGGTGTGCTGGGCACGGACGACACCACGCGCGATACACGATCGCTGGTTGCCCAGACTCGCGCCCTGCGGGAAGAGGGTCTGGGAGCGTTTTGTCATACCGCCGGCTATCACATACCGCCTGTCACGCTGACAGGATGCGTGAAAGACGACATCGTCTTTATCGATCCGGTGATTGGTGCGGGCGAAGTGGCTATCAGCGATCATCGCTCTAGCCAGCCGACACTGAACGAAATCATGCGACTGGCCAGCGATGTTCATGTCGCCGGGTTAATTACCGGCAAGGCGGGCATTTTGCATCTTCATCTGGGGGACGGCGATCGTGGACTTGATCTCGTGCGACGCGCGCTCGATACCAGCGAATTACCCGCCCGAGTGTTTAACCCAACCCATATCAATCGAAAAAAGGCCCTGTTCGAGGAGGCCATCGAACTCGCTCGAAGAGGCTGCACGGTGGATATCACGGCATTTCCCGTCGATGATGATGACGATGCCTGGGCACCGGACGTTGCGTTGCTGCGCTACCTTGAATCTGGTGCTCCCCCGAATCGGATCACGATGAGTTCGGATGGTGGAGGGTGCCTGCCGGTATTCAACGAGCAGGGCGAAATCGTCGAAATGGATATCGGGCGCCCATCGCTGCTTATGTCAACGTTGCAGTCGCTGCTCGATCAAGGCAGTCCGATGGAGAAGATTCTGCCGGCGTTCACCAGCAACGTTGCCGACATACTGAGATTCGCCGATCGCGGTCGGGTGCGGGACGGTGCGTGCGCCGACTTCATTATTCTCGACAATCAGAACGCCATATCGGACGTTGTCATCGCGGGTATTTTCCATATTCAATCCGGTGAACAGCAGGTATTCGGTCAATTCGAAAAAGCGGTTGCCGGCCGTCACTGATCCGACGGTTCTTCATTCAAAAAGTCTCAATTCAGCAAGTCTTAACTCAATAATTCCTAATCCAACAAGACGAAAGTCAAACCATGTGTCCTTCCAAAACAACTGATGGCTCTGCGCGTGGATATATCATTCCCATAGGCGGCGCTGAAGAAAAGCTCGATAACCCTGAAATTCTTGACCGATTCGTGGAAATCTGTGGCGGCAAAGATGCTCGGATTTCCATTATTCCGACAGCCTCGGAACTCGAAGATACCGGTCGCAATTACGAAAAGCTGTTTCGTACGCTCGGTATAAAACACACGCGCGTTCTGCAGATGATGACTCGCGAAGACTGTCAAAGCAGCGAATTCCTGGATTACATCGAAAACTCCGACGGCGTATTCATGACTGGTGGCAATCAATTACGTCTGTCCACGACGCTCGGTGGGACGCCAGTCGCGCAGATGATTCGTCGTCGAAACGCGGCAGGTATGCATGTTGCGGGTACGTCTGCCGGTGCCGCGTTCATACCTGAGCATATGATCGCGGGCGGCGTAGAGGGAAGCACGCCAACCCCGGACATGGTCACGATGGCACCGGGACTGGGTTTGACCAATAATTTCATCATCGACCAGCACTTTCGACAGCGCGATCGGCTTGGGCGACTGTTGACCGCCCTCGCGTACAACCCATTTGCTGTCGGCATTGGTCTCGATGAGGACACAGCCGCCTTCATTCGCCCCGGCGATGACCTGGAGGTTGTGGGAAGTGGCGGAATTACTATCATTGATCCATCCGAACTCAGCCACTCGTCAATGGATAGCGCCAGGCGCGGCGAACCCGTCAGCCTGATTAATGTGAAACTTCATACACTTATCAGTGGTGGAAGATTTACAATCAGAAGCAGAGAAGCATCTTTCGAATAACCCGTCCGCGACTCAGCAAAACAATAACTACGGATCCTGGACAATGAAAATAGTAAGTACCAACGTCTACGTTGGGCCGAACATATATGCCCACTTTCCGGTTATCCGTCACGTACTGGACCTGGGCATTCTGGACGAGTGGCCCACCAGCCGTTTGGGCCAGGATTTTGTCGGCCCGCTGCTGCAGCACCTTCCTGGTCTTCACGATCACGGCTGTTCCTACCGCGAGCCCGGTGGTTTCGTGCGGCGCTTGCGCGAAGAAGAGGGGACCTGGCTCGGACACGTCATGGAGCACGTGGCAATCGAGCTGCAGAATGTCGCTGGTTCGCCGGTTACTTTTGGCAGGACGCGCTCAATCGACGGTCAGCCGGGTCATTACAACATGGTGTTCCAGTACAAGAATGCCGAAGTCGGACGCGAAGCGAGCCAGCTTGCGCTGTCCCTGATCCACAGCCTGTTGCCGGCTGAATTAGGGTCGGATGCGGCGCCATCAGACGGCTGGGACTTCGCCGAGGAAAGAGACGCCTTTATCCGCTACGCACAGCGACGCGCATTTGGACCCAGCACACAGTCCCTGGTTGACGCCGCGGAGGAAAGAGAAATTCCCTGGATTCGCCTGAATCGACAAAGCCTGGTTCAGTTCGGGCACGGGCGTTTTCAGCACCGTATCCAGGCGACCACGACAGGGCTGACCAGCAATATTGCGGTTGAACTGGCATCGGACAAAGAAGAAACAAACAGTATTCTTCGTGATCTTGGGTTACCGGTTCCAAAGCAATACGTTGTGCGCTCGTCGCGAGACGCGACGCGAGCGGCCACGCGTATTGGATTTCCTGTGGTACTCAAGCCCCTTTCCGGCAACCACGGCCGTGGCGTATCGATTAACCTGAAAACAGGCGAAGAAGTTGAAGCCGCCTTTGAGAAAGCGAGAGAGCATGGCAGAAGCATTGTCGTAGAGAGCTTTCTTGAAGGTTGGGACCACCGATTGCTGGTCGTTAATGGCAGGCTGGTTGCGGCGGCAAAACGTATGCCCGGGCACGTTGTCGGCGACGGTGAGCATACGATTGAGCAGCTTGTGGACATTGTCAACGACGACCCACGCCGCGGCGTTGGCCACGAGAAAGTGCTGACCAGGCTGGAGTTTGATCACCAGGCGGAACTACTGCTCAAGAAGCTCGATTATGACCGCGACACCGTCCCTGAAAAAGACGACGTCGTTTACCTGCGTTCAACGGCCAACTTGTCTACAGGCGGCACCGCGATCGATGTGACGGATTCGATACATCCCGACAACCGCGAAATGGCAGAACGAACAATCAAAGCGATTGGCCTCGATATTGGCGGTGTCGACTTTCTTACCAAAGACATTACCAAGTCATACCGGGAAGCCGGCGGTGGGATCTGTGAAGTGAACGCAGGGCCGGGTTTCAGGATGCATGTCGCGCCAAGCGAAGGTACGCCTCGTGATGTTGCAGGCCCGGTAATTGACATGTTGTTTCCTGCCGGTCAGCCGAGCCGAGTTCCGATTGCAGCGGTGACCGGCACCAACGGCAAAACCACAACGTCACGGATGCTTGCGCACATCCTGAAAATGTCCGGCTACACCGTTGGACTAACGTCGACAGATGGCGTTTATATTGATGGTCAACTCAGTGTGTCTGGCGATATGACCGGGCCGATTTCGGCAAAGATGATCTTGCGTGATCCTGCGGTGGATGCCGCGGTGATGGAGACGGCACGCGGAGGGATGTTACGTGGCGGCCTGGGCTTCCAGAATTGCGACGTCGCCGCCTGTCTTAACGTGACCGCCGACCACTTGGGTCTAAAAGGCATCGACACGTTGGAACAGTTGGCCGTCATTAAGCGCGTGCCTATAGAGATCGCTCAGAAAGCCGCTGTCCTGAACGCTGACGATGCGCATTGCCTGCAAATGGCCGACTACACAGATGCCGAAACGCTGTCCTATGTCACGATGAATCCCGGGCACCCGCTGGTTAAGCAGCATATTCGCGCTGGCGGTCAGGCGTTCGTGTTGGAAGAAGGCATGAACGGCCACATGATCGCGGTATATGACAATGAGGGGCATACGGCGCTTCTGTGGACGCACCTGATCCCGGCGACAGTCGAGGGCCGGGCGCTTCATAACGTGCAGAACGCCATGTTCGCCGCGGCGCTTGCCTACAACATGCAAGTCAGCCTGGAAGATATTCGCCATGGCCTGCGCACCTTTGATTCGTCGTTCTTCCAGGCGCCGGGACGCATGAATATTTTCGATGAGCATCCGTTCAAAGTTATCCTTGACTATGCCCACAATCCGGCGGCCGTGCGTGCGATGTGCAACCTTGTCGAAAGGTTTCGCGCCGAGGGCAAGAAGATAGTTGTGCTGTCTGCTCCGGGAGATCGGCGTGACGAGGACATCCAGAAGATCGCCGAGATTGCGGCTGGCACTTTTGACACCTTTATTTGTCGATGCGATGACAACAGGCGCGGGCGTGGCCAGGACGAAGTCGCCGTAATGCTCAAAAACAAGCTGCTGCAGATGGGCATCGATTCCGATCGGATCGAGGTGATCCCGGATGAGCAGGAAGCGACCTCCAAAGCGCTGGAAATCGCTGAAACAGGTGATCTAATCCTGGTGCTGGCAGATGCGATCAAGCGAACCTGGAAGCAGATTATCTATTTCAACTCAGGCGCGAAAGTCGAGGAAGGCCGTGTGGCTGCCACGATGACACTGGAACTACCGGATACGGATAGTTTCAATTTCCATGATGACATCGAAATTATCAGTGACGAGCGCGGCGTACGCATCGCCCGCGAGGCCGGTGACTGAGTCGCAGTCGTATGGAATATCTTGACGCGCGCCGGTTGACAGGACCGAGCCTGTTGTGGAATCGGGCGGGGTCCATTCTTGATGTGCAGTGCACGCAAGATGATACACGCAAGCTGATCCCGGTCTGGGACAAGCATGTAAAGGCAATGCTGGGCGCCGTGGGCTGGGACCAAGAGATTACTTGTCACTGGCCGCTGTCAGGTGGTGTTAGCCTCGCGTTTTCGGCGCCAATCGATGCTCTGTATGCCGCTTCGGCGATCAACGAATGGGCATGGGCTTGTTGCCAGGCCGCGTTCGGTGAGGCCAAGATGCCGGACTTCGATGAGGCGATCGAAGAAGTACAAAGCGCCATAGAGGAAGAGAAGAATCCAGCACTGCTTGATCTCGAGCAGGCTGCAAATGAACATGGTATGTCTTTTCTCTGGGACGACGATTATGTTTCGATCGGCCATGGAAAGGGTTCTCAAACCTGGCCGTTTCGCGAATTGCCCTCATCGGATGATCTTGACTGGAGTCACTTTCACGATGTACCAACGGCGCTCGTGACAGGCACCAATGGCAAGACCACGACGGTGCGACTTGCCACGCATATTCTTCGAGGCTGTGGACGCAATGTTGGCATGAGCTCCACAGACTGGATATCGGTCAATGAAAAAATTATCGATCGAGGCGATTGGTCCGGTCCGGGTGGCGCCCGTAGCGTGTTGCGTGAACCTGAAGTGGACGTCGCCATTCTAGAAACCGCCAGGGGCGGTTTGTTACGACGGGGCCTTGGCGTCAGCCAGGCCGATGCCGCACTGATAACCAATATTTCCGAAGACCACTTGGGCGATTTCGGTTCACAGAATCTGCACGAATTGTTGAACATCAAGTGGATTGTCAGCCGAGCTGTTGAAAAAACCGGTGCGCTGATTCTGAACGCCGACGATCCATTACTGGTGGGTAAATCGGCTGAGTTTCCTGGTAAATTGATCTGGTTTAGCCTGGACGCAAAGAATGCGGTTATCGATTTACACACTCGCGCCGGCGGAATCGCCTTTGTTCTCGATAACGGTGATTTGCTGAGGTTGGAGGGTGACGCCGTCGAAGTTATCTGCGCAGCAGCAGAGGTTCCTATCACCATGGAAGGTGCCGCCACCCACAACACGGCGAATGCGCTTGCCGCCGCGGCACTGACAGACCGGTTGGGCATTCCGATGGCAGAAATTCGCGCCGGACTGACAACCATGTCGCAGGACGACAACCCGGGTCGTAGCAATATCTACATGGCTGACGGTGTCAGTGTGCTCGTTGATTTTGCCCACAACCCGGCTGCAATGCAGGCGCTTTTCGACATGGCCAAAGCGATTCCTGCAAAACGCAGGGTCCTGTCATTTGGCCAGGCAGGAGACCGAACTGATGACCTGATACGGCAACTGGCTCGCAATGCCTGGGCTATCGGGCTGGACAAGATCATTGTCTCGGAGCTTGAGGTGTACTGGCGTGGCCGCGAATACGGTGATGTGTTTGCCCTCATTAAAGACGAACTACTGCGTTGTGGTGCAACCGAAGATCAGATTCTGCACTTCATGACGGAGGATGAATCGCTGGACGCGGCACTTGAGTGGGCACAGGAAGGCGACCTGGTAATTATGCTGGCACTCGGCGGCAGCACGCCGATTATTGAGAAGCTGACTGGGATGGAGTCGTAGAACGGCGGTTGCGGCACATTTGCACCGACTACACTGCTTGGTCAATCGCGCTTGAAGGCGCGATTATTCAAAGCCTGGCGGACCTTAACCGCGCTCCATTATTGATAGCGGCCAAGTGGTTATAGTAAATGGTGGCAGGAAGGGGCGTTAATGCTGCCTATGCTCCAGCCCGGGGAGTCGCGGAGCCACTTAATTTGATTTATGGGTTATCTCGCATGGCAACCCACCAGAAAGTATCGGCGAACTGCTATTTGGCACTCTTATCCACGACTGCCGTCATGTTCGTCTACGCCTTCTTTAGTTAATGTAGACGAATCACAGCCTATTCACTCGATAACCAAGCAGTTCCGCCCGGCATCTTTCGCGCTATAGCAAGCTTTATCCGCGCGTTGATAAAGCTCGTCAAGGCTCTCGCCATCTAGATATTCGGTCATGCCGAATGATCCAGTCACCGCTATAGTGTCACTTCCCGCTTCTATAATCGTCTCTGCTAACGTTTCGCGTAAGCGTTCGGCGACGAGTACTGCAGTATCCAGATCATCTAAAACCAACAGAACGCCGAACTCCTCCCCACCAAGCCTGCCGACTATATCGGATGCGCGAGTAGAAGACCGGGCTCCGGTTGTGCGTACGCTCCCCTGTAGATGCTTGCCGACGGTCTCTAGCACGACATCTCCAACCGCATGACCATGGGTATCATTGATTACCTTGAAATGATCAAGATCAATAAGCAGAAAAAAACACCTGACCTTGCAAGTATTTGCAATCAACTTTCCCCTTTTGAAAAGAATGCACGTCGATTGTCGATTCCTGTTAGCTCATCGGTGTTCGCCAGGTGGGCGAGGCGCTCTTCCGCTTGCTTTCGCCGAACCAGTTCGTCTTTAAGCTGCTGATTCACCTGCTGGAGTTCTTTTGTGCGCTTGTGCACCCGTTGTTTCAGAGAAGCATTCGTGTCAATGACCTCTTGGTGCAACCTCTTTCGTTGAGCGATCTCTTTTTGCAGGGCCTTGTTCTGTTCCGACAACGCCTCCATCATCCGATACTGAACCTGCGTCGCTAGGCTACGATCGTCATCTTCGACCGAGTCGATCACGGCTGCAAAGCATCTCCTAGCTCAGCATGAGTCATTACCCCGCCATAAAGTGGATATACGTTTTCGCAGTAGAACTCTTGCTCAAAAACAGTCCGCCCGGAAATACAGTCGGACAGAACCGTAACCCCGAATCCCATTTCAGAAGCTGCTCTGCCTGTTGAATCGACACAGATAGACGCAACTGCGCCGGCCAGTACCACATGTTCGATGTTATTTTGGCGCAGTGTAGCTTCCAGATCAGTGTTAACGAAGGCATTTAAGCCCTGCTTTCCAGGGATTTCTGTGATCTTTTCTTTAAACTCCTCCAATTCCGGAATCGTTTCTGATCCGGTTGCCCCCTTTTTGAATGCTCCAACCTCTGTAATGGTCTTCAGAATACCCACGGGGTCCACCAGTTCACTGTAGTCCTCGGAGAAAATAATTGGTGTAGTGATATACATTGGCAATTCAACTGTACGCAACAAATCCAAGGTGTTCTCAACCGCGTGATTGTTTTTCGAAGACTCCTCGATAACACCGGTCAAATCCCATCTGGCGCAAAATAGTCATTTTGGTATCCGATCAGAATCGCTGCCGTCGAGTTTTTGTTCATAGACGTATCTCCTTGATTTAATGTCTCGATGCTAACGCCTGTGCCTGCAACGGCGACCAACCTCTACTAAAGAAAAGCAATATACCGTAAAGAGCAACACGCGTTTCGGCCCCGGCAGAAAGCCCCCGCCGGAGCCGAACGCCGATCCACCGGGCGGTGTGACCGGGGTTCGAGATGAAGGTAGAGTTGATCACGAGGCGCGACGACCTCTGGATCCGCAGGTTCGTTCTCGAACCCGGCGAAGGAACGCCGTGGCACACGGATTCTTGCTACCGTTTCTCAGCCGTCGTGCGGGGCGAGCAACTCCGCATCGAGTTCCACGAAACGGGCGAGGAGGTCGATGTCGCGACGTATCCGGGCCTGGCCGACTGGGGGACCGAGTCGGATGCGTGTGTTTACCGCGGTGTGAACGCGGGCGCCGCGCCGTATGAGGAAATCGTCATGTTCTTCCTTCGTGATCCGGACGGTAATTCTCAACTCGAGCCAGCTAACGCCTCGGCAATCGCCTTACCCACATCGGCGGTCTTCGCGTTGCCACCCAGATCGGGGGTACGCGGGCCCTCACGCAGCACCACGTCAATTGCGTCCATTATCGCATCGTGCGCAGCTTGGTATTTCTTGTCGCCTTTACCGAGATAATCGAGCATCATCGCACCGGACCAGATCTGGCCGATGGGGTTGGCGATGGCTTTGCCGAAGATATCCGGCGCTGAGCCATGCACGGGCTCGAACAGCGAAGGGAACACTCGCTCTGGATTCAGATTTGCCGACGGAGCAATGCCGATGGTCCCGGTAGTCGCAGGCCCCAGATCCGATAGGATGTCGCCGAAAAGATTCGAGGCGACAATTACGTCAAAACGCCCGGGATCCAAAACTATCTGAATAGTGAGTCCATCGATGTGATACTGGCTACGGCGAACCTGCGGATACATCTTGCCGACGCTTGCAAAACGCTCGTCCCAGTACGGCATAGTGATAGAGATGCCGTTGGATTTGGTGGCCGAAACCAGGTCCTTATCGCGGCTCATTGCCAACTCGAATGCAAACTTCATGATGCGGTCGACGCCCTTGCGGGTAAAGGTGGAGATCTGCTGTGCCATCTCTCGATCGGTACCTTCGAACAGTCTTCCGCCGAGCGATGAGTACTCTCCTTCGGTGTTCTCCCGCACTACGAAATAGTCGATGTCACCCGGTTCGCGCCCTATCAGTGGCGAGGGCACACCCGGCATCAGTCGCACCGGCCGCAGATTAACGTATTGGTCAAACTCGCGGCGAAACTTGATTAGCGAGTCCCAAAGCGAGATGTGATCCAGCACGCGCTCTGGCCAACCACAAGCACCGAAAAAGATACAGGCGCAGCCGTCGATACGTTGCTTCCAGTCGTCGGGCATCCACTTGCCAATCTTGTCGTACTGATCACACGACCAATCGAAATGCTCGAACGTTATTGTCAGCCCGAAGCGGTCGGCTGCGGCCTGCACAACGCGCACGCCCTCGGGCATGACCTCTTTGCCGATGCCGTCGCCTGCGATTACAGCGATCCGGTCAGTATCTGTTTTACGGCTCATGCCTTGATTCTTCTCACACAGTAAAGGTTAAAGATGAAGACTATCATCCAGAACAAAGCAGTGTGAAGTTTTCGGCAACTACGGGGATCTCTCATTGGTTAGCGCGCTAAGGAATTAAAACTATCGCTGGTATATCGTCCCACCGGTCAGACATCCTGGGTCAGGCTACCAATGCGTGGCCCGGACTCTGGGCTTCCGGCGCGTCGGCTCTATTTGATCGGCCGCCGGTTTTCAAAGAGCTTATGCATCCTCAGTGCTCTTCAATATCCTTGAGCAACCAGAGCAACCAGAGCAACCAGAGCAACCAGAGAGGCTGGACGGAGGGAGTGAAGTCTTTTTTGTGTGACCATGGACACAGTTTCACCAGGCAATCAGGCTCATGCTATGAGTCACCGGTTAATCGACA
>Ga0209657_1002063_pt1 | contig 11572 bp, 13 predicted proteins | sample SaaInlV_100m_DNA_FD_184650 | JGI IMG/M metagenome (GOLD analysis project Ga0209657, IMG submission 184650) | Marine microbial communities from expanding oxygen minimum zones in the Saanich Inlet - SI037_S3LV_100m_DNA (SPAdes) (version 2) | ecosystem: Environmental > Aquatic > Marine > Intertidal... | reverse complement strand
AACACCCTCTTCTGTTTTTCGTTTATTTGATTCTAACTGTTTCTTGAGAACTTCCACCTTCCGAATCTTCGATTTCAAGTCACCATAAGAAACAATCTCTTTCTGTATTTTTTCAGAATCTTTGCGTAACTTTTCTATCTTAGATTGGTGGTCTTTGATTTTATTTTGTGTCTCTGTAATCTCTTTTTCGTTCTCTGTAGTACCTTCTTCAATCGATTTTTTCACTCGTTTGATGTGTGATTCTAACAGTTCAATCTTTTCGTTCAGAACTTCAATGTTGAATTTCACATCTCTTTGTTCTTCTCGACAAGTAAAGATTTTCGATTTTAATATCGTATTCATAATAGAGAATACATTAATATCCAAGATGTCTTCGATAACAGACCTTCTATCAACAGCACTTAGTTGCATGAATGGAACAAAAGAAGAACTGCCGAGAATTACAACCTGTGTGAAAGACTTGTAATTCATTTTCAGAATTTGTTCTTCTAACATCTTCTGGTAATCTTTTGATTTAGCGTTTTGGTCTAGTAGTTCATCGTTTTTATAGATTTCAAACTTCTTTGGTTTAATTCCCCGAATGACTTTATAGGAATCATTTGAAATTTCAAATTCAATTTCAACAATTAAGTTCTTCTTGTTGATACTATTGACCAATTGGGGAATATTAATCCTACGAAAAGGTCTTCCGAATAAACCAAAGGTAATAGAATCCAACAACGCAAATGACTTTCCGTGACCATTACATCCCGATATGAGAGTCATTGAATGTCTGTCTAATTGAATTTCTGTAAATGCGTTTCCGAACGAACCAAAGTTCTTGAATCGGACGTTCTTAAAATTTATCAAACCATTTGTTCCTCATACCAACTCGGAATATTACCATCTTTCCATTTGGCAAACTTTGCTTTTTCGTTAATATAATATTTACGATACGACTCAACAACCGATTCTGTCTTACAGTAATCTGGCATACAAGTTGGTTGCTCTGTCATTTCTATATTTGGTAACTCTGGGCGGTTGTTGTCGCACCACTCTATAACTGCTTCTGTTTTATGTACCTTACCATACCTGCGAGTATATTCATCACATAAAGCATATGCATGTAACAGTAACCATTCATAATTTCTAGCAGACTCTCGTACCCACTTGGTACAAGGATGATTATAATGTGTCCGTTTATACGGTGCAGTGCCTTCGGGTTGAACCGCACATAACAGTTGTGCAGATTCAAGAATCATCTTAACTACATGTTTATCACATGCATACTTGGCAGAAACTACTGGACTTTCATCTAATTTAAATATATTCATAACGACAAACTTTCCATATAAAGGTCTTTGATAATCTTTTTCAATTTTGAAGAATCTTCAATTTCAGACATTCCATCAATCTCGTTGATAATAAGCGTGAGTGTATCCTTTGACATGTCTACAACATCATCGTCACCGAGTTCTTCCTGAGACATATCCTCGATGATTGTCACATTCGTGACATGTGCATTATACAGTTTATCTAAGAACCTGTCAAACAAATAAGGACTTCTTTTGTAACGAACAAACACTTTTATGTAACCATCTTTATATTCACTAAAATCATATGTCTTAATCAAATTCTCAATCTTATCGGAATCAGTATCATCATAATCAATTGCATGAAACATCTTAAGTGAGTTTTCAATAAAAGTAACATTTCTTGTTTCGGTATCATATACATGGAAACCTTTTTTAACATTCAAATCACTGAATGTAATTTGATATTGTGTTCCCAAATAATTAATATTACCTTTACTGCTCTTTTGATGGAAGTGCCCCGACCATACTTGTTCAAATCTTTTTAGGGGCTCATCAGACATCCCACCATCATGTTTAATGCCGGGTATAACCTCATATCCATTAAGTTCAAAATGACCACAAGCAATCGGACAAGCAGTGTTTGCTAAAAGTTTCATACATTCATCTGAATTGGATTTATTAATCCAAGGAATCATAACAAAACCTTGGTCTTCAATCCAAAGTTCCTGTGGTGTTTCGATGATGTTGAAATTGTTATAGAAGTCACCTACCAATTCCCTAACAGAATTTAAATCGTTGGTATTTTTGTAGTAGGTGTCGTGATTACCGAGAATGACATGAGTTTTAACACCCATATTTTCTAGAGGTTCCAGAAATCGTTTTCTTGTATTGTTAAGTGTGTTGAAGTTAACAAACTTTCTTCTGTCCATTAAATCACCTAAGTGAAAGACTGTTTTAATGTCGTTCTCTTTGAGATATGGGAAGAATTGTTCTTCGAAAAACTTAAAAAAGTAATCTGTAAAAACTTGGGAGTCTGCACGAGCCCCAAAGTGTGTATCATTTATTATCGCTATTTTCATTATCTAAAAACTCGTCTAGGCTTCCTTGCTGCTTTTTAGTTTTCTTTTTCTTTGGTTCGAATTTTTCAATATCCGTTGGAGATAATCTCATCATATCTGCAATTGGATTATCACTATTTGTTCTAACCTTTAGATTTTCTTTAACCGAACCGTCAATATCGGTTATTTCCATCAATTTGTATTTGATGTAATTTTGTTTCTTTTCTTTTTGAATTCTACGCAGGAATGCATAATAAATTATTTGAGTAAAGTATGAGAATGGATTCTTAGACTTTTCTGGGTCAAAATTACTACAATACATTAAACAATTTTCAATACCATCCCCTATCATTTCTTCCCGATATGGGTAGTTGATAAAGTTTGGCCGCCAAGCCAAATTTGTTGCAATATCAACAAAACACTTTCCGATATATTCAGTAACAGGAGGTTTATCTTCCCCTTGAGATTCAGCATTTATTACTTGTTCTTTCCATTGTTTCATTGCCGCATAAAATTCTTTATTATCAATATAGTGATTTGCTTTTTTCTTTTTAGCCATATGATGCAATGACCTCCTTCCATATCGCATAGTATACACTAAAAATGCACCATGTCAAGTTTTTTTATTTAATTTTAAATTTTGTTCTTGCTTTATGGCTTGACAATGGTATTATCTCCATTGTAGCCGTTTGTAAATTTACATAGGTCAACACAGCCTTAAGGCTAGAGATAGTCTTCAGGGTCAATCGACCAGTGTCCATAATGATTTCCAAACTCATCGGGGTCACCAAATTTTTCTGGGCAATCGTCCTCAAAATCCCAATCATCTTGATTTATTGTTTGTGTTTCATCGGTGTGTACATCGATTAATGCCATCAAATCATTTAAAAATTCTTCAGTAATGGGCAATTTTAATTTATGCAATTGTTCTACGATTGCATCTTCATCCATTCCAGTCTGCTTATTCATTATATCGTCTAAAAGTTCCGACAAATCGGCTTCTGAGAAAGCTTGCATTGCTTCTTCAACCATATCCGTGATTTCATTTTCGGTTTTGAATAGACCAGGATCATCGTCATTATCCATTTTGCGTTCATACATTTCTATAATTTTGGGGTCGGCAGTACTGGTATGTAAAACATTATTCTTTTTTATGATTGTGGATAAATCTATTGAAAATTTCAACCAATCTCGGAGGAATATAAATTCCTTTGAATTCATTGGGGTTTCACCCACCATAACCGCATTAATTGAGTATGGTCTGTTTACAGTATATTGTTTATCGTTTTCAGAAATTATATTTCCGATTACACTTTCTCCTGATAATAGTCGAAATATTACTGGGCCCTTTTTCATTTCTTATCCTCCGAATAAAGATTTAGTGGTATTACACGATATTCAAATTTTTCAGACTTATATATTTTAAGTCGTTCATATGCATGTCGAAGTGTATGATTGTTCCATTTTTTCCAATGGAGATCATCTGCGATATCATATAGTTTTGCTTTATCTTTATGTTCTGACTTTCTTAGTTGTCTTCCTATACTTTGTAAAACTCTAATCCTACTTTTTGACGGTGAAGAAAACACAATATTGTGTAATCTTTTTATAGAAATTCCCGTACTAAAGGTTCCGTATGAAGCAATTATAATTGCATTAGATTCTGTCTCTGTAATTTGACGAATCTTTTCTCTAACTTCAACATCAGTCCCTCCGTATACAAAAAATATATTTCTATTTTTGCACTTGTGTTCCATCATTTTACATAATGGTTTACCGTGTTTCGCAACAAACTGAAATAGTACTAGTGTATTCCCCTTTAACTTATTACAAAGATTACAAATAAAATCATTTCTCTTGGTATTTGCAAGGAGATAATCTATCTCCCCTTGATATGTAGACCTTTTAATTTCGTTGCGGATATATTCTGGATATTTTAACAAGATGCAATCAATAGAAAGGTCACTAAGAAGGTCTTTTTCAATTAACTTTTTAGTAGTTGTTACTTTAAATGTCGGCCCGAATAGACCTTCGATTACGAGTTTGTGGGTTTGGGAATCGTCCAGTGTTCCTGTTGTGCCGAACCGATACGGGCACTCTTCCAGTTTGGACATAATGTTTGTCAAAGATTTGGCTTTGAACAGATGGCATTCGTCCCCGACCACCATTGAAAATTCTTCGAAATAGGTTTTTGGTAATTTGTAAATACTTTGCCATGTTGAGATAACCACCCTTTTCTTTTTAACAAGTTTCTCTCTGCCAGCAAATACTTTGTGACAGTTTTTTTCTACATCCCAATCAGATTGGGAACTATAATCTGCAAAGTCATTATACATTTGTGTTACAAGTGATGTTGTTGGTACAACTATTAATACCTTTTTATTCGATTCAATGTGTTCAAGGTAATATCTCATCAACATGTAAATTATTAAAGACTTTCCTGACCCAGTGGGTGAAAGCAGTAAACATCTTTCACTGTTTACTGCGTACTCAAAAGCCGTAGATTGGTGTTTATGTGGTGAGATTGGTTTATCAGATATACAAATATCAAGTGAATCAATAAATTCACTGAAGTCGTTTTGTCTATCATTTAATTGTAGGTCTGGGTCTACTTCGCAAGAGTAGTTTCTGTCTTTAGCAAACTTAACAACATAGTCAAGTAGGCCTGCGTATATTCGTTGACTGTGTACATTATAAAGTTTAATTTGACCGTCCCACATCTTATTTCTAAATGCGGGCATATATTCATGGCCAGGAACTTTAAATGTGAAAAAATCTGAGAGTTCTTTTGCAAGACCTCGTTCACAGTTAACTTTTATGTTGACTGAATCAACGGGTTGTATTACCAAATCATTCATTCCATTAGTATTTATACTACGGAATGATGGTTTCTCCGTCAAACACAACTTTAATATCTTTTCTTTCAATTCGACCGTCCCAATTTACGACATCAATTCCGGCAGCAGTCATTAATTCTAGTCCTCTATCGATACTTTCTTTCCATCTATTTGTAGCGAGTTCATACATTAAATGATGACCTACAAATTTAGAAATACCGCTTTGGACAATTCCTCTAGCACATTCAGCACAACACCACCAAGGACAATACATGTATAATCCAGCAGTTGAAAATCCTTTTAATGCACATCTATAAATAGCATTTCTTTCTGCGTGTTCAAAGTATTCGTACTTTTCAGGACGTTCAAACATCGATGGTACTGGATTAATACCATGTGTAAAAGTATTTGTTGCATATGTAACAACACCCTCTGATGGTGAAACTAATACACAACCAACTTGAGTTACGGGGTCTTGACTCTTATCTCTGGCATATTTGTATGCTTCAGTAAGATATACCCTGTCCATAGGATCGGTAGATTCACTCATTGGCCACTCACAAACTTTTTCCATTCAATTGCATTTTTTATATTCCATTGGAGATTGTTAATGTTTTTAAGAATCTCTTCGAGATGTTTCATCTTTTCTTCACAGTAGTCCATTTTAGAACGAGCGGTAATTAAATCATCATCTGAATCTAGATATTTGTCTATATCTTGTTTAAGGATGTGTAATTGAAACGGTTCCCATCCCAATTCTTTCAATTTCTCTTGGTCTAATTTGCCCGTGTAGTACTCCCACTTGACCCTGTATAAACGCTTGTAGTCCGCCCTAAGACGCTTGTACACCATAGTTTCACTGCGTAGGTAGTTGAGGTACTTATTGTGCAATTGTGGGATATTTAATGATGCAATATCCAATTCGGTTGGGTCTACTTGCAAGTCCCGTTCAGCCTGATTCATTATTTCTTTTAAATCCATAAACAAATTATACCACAAAAAAGTGGAATGTCAATTAATATCCTGAAAGAGTAGTTACAGAATATGTGTCGTACTGAAACGAAACATTAGATGTAACAGGGTCTGATGTAGTATCAACACTACTAAATTCTATTTCACCCAGACTTATGGGGAATGCGTTTTTAAAATCGAGAACAATCTGTCCGTTTGATTGATTTGTTGTCACTACAACAGACAAATCAGAAAATCTATCTGCCGTCCGTACCATACCTGTTTTCTTACTTTCGTTTCTCACTGATAGTTGGTCGGTAGGAGTTATAGATGTCATCCAATGATATATTTCTAACCAGTTGGCCATCTTTTCATCTACAACAAAATTTAATGTCAAATTCTCAAATGATGCCTTTCCACCAGGCACATGAATATCACTAAATGGAGATTCTTGTGTGATAGCATCGATTGATATTGTGGGAAGACTTAATGATTGACAGAAAAAGGTTAAGTGAGGGGCTCTGCCTAGAACAAATTTATAAGATGTAGGAAGAAGTTGATTTGTTGTTTTTGGTTGACGGGACTGTGCATTGAGTTCGAGTCCACCTTGACCAGAAATATTATATTCAATTGCTCCAGAATATGTTATACCTGTAGCGGTATCTGTAATAACATTTCCCTGATTTTCACCAGTTCCACCTTGGGTTACTGTTAATGCCATAGTTTATATCTCCATGTTCATTAGTATGTATAATAAAACAGGGGAGTCCCGAAGGACTCCCCATGTCTTAAAAGTGTTTACTTAACTACTGGAATCAGGAATCAGTACCATGAAGGTTATTGATTTTGAATACTCTGTAGTATTGGTTGATACGAGCAGCTGCTGCAGCTTGTGGGTCGGAAGTAATCGCACCGGCAGAAGTAACCACGAATGGGTTATTTACTAGACCGTAACGAGTCTTGAATCCGATTTTTGGTTGGAATGTATTTTCACCAACCGCACGAACCATTTGTAACGGAACGTATGGGCAGTAGAACATACCAGCATCGTAAGGTGAAGTACCTTTGTAACCGACACAGCAGAAGTTCACATCAGTAGCATATGGGTCAACATAGACCTTCATGTTACCGAGTGTACCAACCATAGTGTTGCCAGTGTCATCAACATTCATGCCTGGGTCGAAACTAGGCGAGAAGTCAAGAACACCACTCATTGAAAGAGCAGAAGCGACATCTGCGGAACAGATGACGAAGTTACCCTTACCACGGCGAGTGTCTTTAGCAATCTGGTTTGCTTCACGTTCGATTTGGAAGACCAAACCACGGAAACGCTCTGCACTCCAACGACCGTCAGAGTCAGCATCTACATCGTAGATACCACCAGCACCACCAGATGAACCACCGATACCAGTTGCTGAACCAGCAGCAACAAGCATCGCAGCAAGGTCACTGTGTTGAGCACCGAGTTTTGCACCAGCATAGATGGTACGAACAACTTCACGGTTGATTTCTGCAAGAATTTCAGTGCTAAGAATGTTAGCGAGTTCTGTTTCTGCATCAAGTCCGTGAACAGCCTTGAGGTCTTGTGCGAGTTCAGTAGTGTACTCAGCTTTTAGGGCCCGACTCTTCGCAGTAACTGCTGTCTTCTCAATGGAGAAGGTCATTTCTTGGAATTGCGTAGTTGCAGAACCAAGTCGTTCGGCATCACCTGTGTGGAATCGTGTACCAATTGCATCAGCACTCATGTCAGAACCATCTGCATGGAAGATTGAGTCAGCAGCTGCACCGAAGATGTCTGCGTTGGAAGCGGTTACACCAGCAGAACTTGAAGTTGCAGCTTGACCTGCATATCCGATACGAGCTTCGTTGAACATTGCTTCGTTCGAGGCAGGATCACCACCACCGACTGAATAGTTACTCTTGAGAGCAAAGATAAGTCCCGTTGGGCCTGTCATTGGTTGGACACCGCAAACATCATATGCCATAAGATTAGGCATTGCTCGGCGAACGAGCGAGATGAGAACAGGGTCAAAACCTTTTCGAGTTCCTGCATCTGCAGCAGTTGAAACTGCAGCATTAGGGCCACCAAGGCCGGAACCAGCAGCAGCACCAGATGTTACAGTTGTTTCATGAAGGGGTTGAAGTGACTCACCAGCTTCTTCACGAAGAGCACGTTCTTCGTTTTCAAGAAGGATGGCAGTTACATTCTTACGATAAGTATCCTTAATTGGGGGCAATTCAGGATGCTCGAGAATAGGCTGCCACTTATTTTTGACGGCCTCTGATAATGCTTGTGTGTTGTCCATTAATAGACTCCTTTTAATCTAATTCTATATTAGAGTTTTTTGATTTGATCCGAGATGGCAGATGAGTATCTGTCCATCACACTATTCCCCGAAGGTGTTGCAGACACAGCAGTATTTTCTTCTACTTCTGAATCTTCCGTAACAACAGAAACAGTATCACTGAAGTAACTTTCACGGAGAACCGTTAACTTCTCTTTATACTGTTCTTCTGTTTCAAATTCAATACCTTCGGAGAGAGCATTGAATTTTTCAATTTCTGTATCGACAAGTCCCTTTGAAACATCAGCAAAGATTTTAACACATCGTGCTTCAATCAATCCTTTTCGAAGTTCCACATTCTTTTCTAGGGATTCGTTTAAATGTCCTTCTAATTCTGAAACTTTACCAACAAGTTCTTCAAGAAGATCAGTTCTATCTTCAGGAACGCTGATATAATGTGACTCAAAGAGTCCATGAAGTCCAGTGAGGAAACTTTCTGCGAGTTCACTCTTAATGCCGAGTTCGAGAGCGAGTTCATTTTCTTTCATCCACTCTTCTACGACATAACCGAGATAATCATCGAGTTTCTTGGAGAGCTCTTCCTTAGTGGTTTCGATGGCCTCATCGAGCTTCTCTGAGTACTCTGTGTGTAATTCTTCATTGATTGCAGTAACTCGTTCTGAAACTGCTGATTCAAAGATAGTAGTTGCCTTGGTTCTAAACTCTTCAGAAAGTTCTTCACCACTGAAAATAGCATCAACATGCTCTTTCATCGCTGGTGTATCAATCTTTCCTGAAGCATCAGATGCAGACATCTTAGGTTCTTTGATTTTCTTCTTACCTTTTGGTGCATCAGTTGCCTTTTTGCCGTCAGCGGCTTGTGCATCGTCAACATCAAGAATAGTTTCAGCCTCTTCGAGTTCGTCTTCGTCCTTGGCTGTTGCTTCGTTTGTTTTGTCTGCGAGGTCAGATTCGTTCTTAAGAAGTTCTTCGATTTCCTCTTCGGTCATCGTTTCCATCTTTTCAAGAGTTTCTTTGATATCAGACTCTGCGGCTTCCCGTGTTGTCATCATCTCACGCACTTTTTCCATTGATTTAGTCATAGTTTTTTCCTCGACATTTTTTGTCTTAACCCGCTCAAGGATGTCCTTAGCGGCTTGGATTGGATCGGTTTTATTGGCCATCGATTGAGCTCCTTTTAGTGTCCTATCTAGTACTTATTTATAATTTCAGATATTTCGAAGTCTATTTAAGAAGTTCTCAAAGGCATTTACCTTCGCTTCTTGTAGTTCACGGGCTGATGCCGTTTCAATAGACCTTTTATATTCTTCAATTTCAACTGCTTTAATAATACCATTCTCCCAAACCCATTCTCTTCCCTCCATGATACCTTCTACAAAAGCATCAGGAGCGGATGGGTCAGAAACAATATCCACAGCTGCAAGCATGAAATCTTTTTGGACTTCATTAATTCCATTCTTGTTTTTTAGTGATCCCATTCCACGGGACGAAACGCCCAGATTAGTACCTTCGTCAATTAAATTCTTGACGATTTTTCCATATGGGGTGTCCATAATCTTTGCTTTACCAATAACATCAGTTCCTTCAACACGAAGTTCTTTGATGAGGTGAGATACTCGTTCTAAATTTACCGTTGGGCCTTCTGGATGTCCAAGTTCGCCCATTGCACGATTTTTATTTACATATTCTTTAACATACCGACCAACTTCAGACATTAGTGTATTTTTTGGATATACTCGTCCGTTCTTATTCTTCTTTTCAGCTTGCATAAAGACACCCTCAATGAAGTATTCTTTTTTTCCATTAGAATCTTCACAGAGGATTTCAACATTTTCGACTGTTTCGGTAATAAGTTTCATCAATCTTCTTCTTTTTCGCCTTTGTATTCTTTATCAACATAATCGAAAAACTTCTTCTTTTCGTCATCCGATTTAAAGTCAGCAGGGGAGCTAACATTAAATTTCTTTAATGCTGACTTGAAGAACTTTTGATATTCTGTTTCTTCTTCTACTTCTTCGTCTTTCGTTTCTAAAAGACGTAAATTTTCTTTTAGGTCATTGATTCTTGTATCAACTTTTTCAAGAAGACATTGGTTAATCATCTCTCTAGCTTCAGAGAGTTCATCAACACTTATGGCATTTATGATTGCTTTTTGTTTAAACATTAGGAGTTCCCTTTTTTGTATCATCTTTATTTATATTTTTCTTCTCTTCGGGTTCTTTTTCTTTCAGAGTAGAGACATATTGTTTTGCTTGTTTTTCAGCAACTTTGGGGCCAGGGAACAATTCCCATCTTTTTCCGTCAACATGAACTACAATAGGTTTTGTTGGGCCTAATCCCAACTTCTTTAGTGTAATTTCATGTCCTTCATGTTCTATGGTTTTAAGGAAATATTCCTTTGACATTGCAGGGTCGGCTAAAAGACTATCATCTTCTCCACCGGCAATTTGGGGCCCCGATTCTGCTTCTGTTTCTTCTTCTTGTACATGTTGCATAATAGAAGATTTCTTTTCTTCTACTTTATCAGCAATCAATTCACAAATTCTCTGTTCAAAGTCTTGTTTGAACCGAGTGATATCTCCAGATTCTATTGAATCAACCATGTTAGATGAGTGAATAGTCATTAATACATCTCCGATGCGGCGTCGTTATACATTCCTTCTTCACGTTCACGGGCAATTTGTTTATCCATTTCCTTAACTTCTTCATCAGTTTGACGGAGAAGATTTTTACGAACAAATTCCAATGAATAGTACTTACCTATGTATTCAGATGCAGTTTCTAAAATGTCAAAACGATCTCTTAAAATTTCAGTTTCTTTGGATTCTGCAAAATAAGAATCTTTTAGGTATTTGAATTGGATGTTTTGTCGAATAGCGGTGAAATCGTCTTCCTTCATCACACCCTTTAAAAGAAGTTGTGTTCTTAAAGTTTCGATAAAGAGTTGTGAGAATCTATTTCTTAGTCTATCAATAAACTTAGAAAATTTAAGTTCGTCACGACTAATTTCAGAAGCACGACCCATATTGAATCCGTTATCTGCTTCTAATCTTGTGGAAGGAACATCCAATGATCTATAAAGTTTCTTCTGGAAGTATTCAACATCTTCCATTTCACCGAGGTTT
>Ga0209657_1002062_pt1 | contig 11576 bp, 8 predicted proteins | sample SaaInlV_100m_DNA_FD_184650 | JGI IMG/M metagenome (GOLD analysis project Ga0209657, IMG submission 184650) | Marine microbial communities from expanding oxygen minimum zones in the Saanich Inlet - SI037_S3LV_100m_DNA (SPAdes) (version 2) | ecosystem: Environmental > Aquatic > Marine > Intertidal... | reverse complement strand
TAGAAGCAGGGGGCGCCACATCTTGTTGTGCCGTTGTCTCCTCTGGAACCTCATCTTCAACAGGAGGGGGAGCATCGTTGACTTCTTCTTCGGCTTCTTCCACAACGGGTTCAGGAATTTCCTTCTCCGGCTCCATAGCCTCGAGAATTGCTTCATGCGCATCACCTATCGCATCGGTTGGAACCATTGTTTGTCGGGTGAAGGTTTCTGGAACAGGAACTAGCGTTTGTCTTGTTGGAGCAGGCATCCATGCTTCAAAAACGAAAGAATCTGTGTCACTTTTTTGTGTTGAAAGATGTTGAGTTAACAAAGGTATTTTCTCGGCAAGAGATGCCAATTGTGTAGGGTCTCGTAACTGTTCTTGAACTTCAAGAGCCAATTCCACATCTCGATGCCATGGCAAAGGAGTTAGCCGGCGAACCAATTGAGAATATGTTGCCACGTGGGGGCGGAATGCGTTTATTTTTTGCGCGGTAGCAACAACGTCGATTTCGACATCAAGAAGAAGCTGATGGATTCCCCAACCAAGCGATTCTAAATTCGCTAATTCCTGACGTGTTCGAGTTTTCAAGCGTTGGTGTATATCTCCCGCGACAATCGAGCCGCCAATGTTTGATGCAGAAACCGAAGTTCCAAACCGCCGAATAAGACCGATTTCATCTTCAAATTCCTTCAAACTAAAACTGGCCGTAGGCGTAGAATCGCTTGCTTTTCCTTGAACGACTAGTTGGCGCCAATCTTGTTCCAACATTCGACGATGGCGTGCTCCACGTTTAGCGAGTGTTTCAATCAACTCGCGAGAATTTTCCAAAACATCCAAATCAACATCGATTTCTTTCAAAACTTCAATCCGGGCTTGTGCTTCCTCTTCGCCTTCAAATGAAGTATCGAGATTTAACAAATCCTGAATGCAAGCGATTCGCATTTCAAATCGATGCTCATTCTTTTTCATTTGGCGTAATGCACTTCTTGGGTCGCGGAGTATTTCATCACCCCAATCACTCATCACAATCCCCATGCTTTCATACCGTTCAACGAGCATCATGGCTTCCAACTCATACTGTTTCCATTGTTGGTCAAGATGATCCACATGGTCTACAAATAGTTCAGTTTGCTCAAGAACCCCAGCATATTTTTCACCAGATTTCGCATCATCGCCCCACAACTCTGTAATTTGATTCCATCGTTCAAGTGCGTTCGTGTGAATATGAATTGTAGCCTCGATTTCTGGTAGGTTTGTTTCCCATTCCAACAATTCAATCGCCCGAATACTATCACTGTGTGGGAATTCTATGCCCCTCTCCCTCCACCCATTTAACAAATCATTGAGATTTGCCAGCCTTTGATGGAGATTATCTGCAATAGCGTTCATTTGTAATCTTAAGTTTCTCAATTCTGCGTGAGATGTTTGACCGAGGAGCTCCTGCCTTCGCCGTTCATGATGTTCGGCCAATTCAGGGTCGAAAATAGCAATTTGCTCGAGAATAAGCAATCTCAACTCTTCGTGTAAATCATGCAAATCATGTAATTGAGTAATCCAATCGAGGGCTTTGATGATTGGCATTTTTTCTATTTCCCCCACATCAAAACCAGCATCAACCAATAATGTGGCAGCATTGGAAATTGCAGTTCTCTGACGTCGCTCATCATCTTCTAATGAAGTAAGAGCCTGGTCGATTTCATCCACATCTTCGGGGTGGGCAAGTAAAGGAGAAATGATAAGCGTAGAAGGCAATGTTGAGATGTCCAATGCATCGAAACGGGCGAGGAATGAAGCGTACGCTTCTTCTTCACCAGCATCCCGCCATGCAGTTTCTGCACCATGAAGAATCAATTCCCAAGGCCGCCAATCCTTTGCCCAAGCATTGTATTCGGAAAGTACGCGTTCAGCATTCATCGGGTCCCGTAATTCTTCCTCCCACAGTTCACTTTGTTTCAGTGAACGTTGGTCAGCAGCATCACCAAGATAGCCGGTTCTCTCTAACAATTCTTGCGCCAATTCTACCGCGAAATCAACGTATACAAAGCGCTCACTTGCTAAATCCTCATCAGCCGCAAGGTAATCTTCAATCGAAACAGTTACCCATCCCTCATGTTCCAAATCGATAATACGTTCATGGTACCAAGGGTGGTTTGAATCGTCTTCGACATCACCCATTCCTTCGACCCCAATCACTCAAGAACTCCGAGAGCCTTTCAATGTGAGCAAAGAAACACAGCATTTGGAGGGTTTTCCACCTCCTAACCACTCAACCGTGGGTATAAATCCCCTTCTTCGGAAAATTCGGAAGGGTCTTGAAAACACTCCGTAAGTACCCAATTCCTCCGCAGACCATAAAGGGACAAAGTTCGGGTGGACTTCAATGGACCCTCTAACTGCCGCATTTGGACTCGCTTGTATTGGTGTTGGAGGAGGGGCAGGATTTTGGCTCAAAAAGGCCGACGAGCGCCTCCAACTCCTTTCTGAAACAGCGGTTGTTCTCCAAGAAGGACAAGCTGCACATTTCTCTCATTTGAATACAGAAGTGAATACCCTTCAACAACGCCTTTCTCACATGACTGGTTTGGTTGAGGCATTACGCGCCACCCACCCTGAAATCGATGGCGCTCTTCTTGTTCACTCAGTCATCGTTCAATATGAAAATTCGACAGGTATCGAACAAGAAGTATCTCGTTCAGACGCCCTTGAAGCACTTGAAACACTTATTTCACCAATCTCGACAGAATCTGAAATAGGGGCAGAATCATTGTTGTCATCTGCAACTGAGAGTTTGTTAAGTCGCTTGTTGGATGAATTTCAAACACGCCAAATCACCGTTGAAGCATTAGGCCTCAACCCTGTTGCTGCCCACCGATTAGGGCATGCAAGTCTGCTTCTACGCCGTTATGATTGGGCGGAGTCATGCTTTGGAGTCGCTTATCGTTCATCCCCGGGAAACCAAAATATTCTCGAAGCATTGGAACATATTGCTTTGCAACGGGGCGATGAAGAACTACGCCGACATTGGTTAGAAGCCCGTATGACAGTTACTCCCGACCAACCAGAACTGTTGCGAGCACACGCCCATTTGCTTGCCAAACTCGGCGATGCAGAAGCAGAACGTGACGTTCGCCGACTCGAAGCACTGGGCGTCGATACTGCCGCAGACCGTTCCCTATTATCGGGTCTACGTGCGCGAGCAGGTTCACGTTCCGAAGCCCTTGAGGCGATTGAATTGGCTTTGGCCGATGACCCCGAACGTTCAGACGATTGGTACAGTTATGCCCAACTCCTGTATGATGATGGTGAACACGGTAAAGCCCAACAAGCAGTTGACAGATGCCTTGAACTTGATCGTCAAAACGGTGAAGCTTGGGGATTACTCGCCAAGTTGTTGGCCCCGATGGCAAATCGTCTCGATGAGGCCCTTAAAGCCGCAATTCACGCGGTCGCTTTAGAAGCCGGTGGCACCGAATTGGTATTCTTGAAATCAGATTTATTATTGGCATCTGGCAAACTTACTGAATCGGATGAGGCTCTAGAACGAGTATTACTTGCCAATCCTGACAATGCAGAATTACGAGCTCGTATGGCAAGCCGAAAACTCCTCGATGGTTTCATCGATGAAGCACAAACCCTTCTCGACAACACCCCATTGGGCATCGACCACGCACTCCTTCATGTCATCGAAGGAAGATTGCGACTTGCCCGTGCAGATAGAGGGCGTGATGGTACCGGGGAAACCGATGCGACCCTACTCGGTGAAGCACTTACTGCCTTCAATGATGGATTAAGATTAGACCGTGAATGTGGCGTAGCCTGGCTTGGCCTTGCTAGAACGAAGCGTTTACTCGGCGATTTACAAGGTGCGGAGGAAGATATCGCACGTGCACTTCGACTATTGCCCGATGAAGACCCATCAGCAACATCCGAAGCAGCCCTTTTGGCTTTGGACCTTGAAGACATTTCAGCAGCAACAAAACACATTGAAGCGGCTTCCATTCATGGAAATTCAGCAACTATCAGTTATGTTCGAGGAAATATCGCTGCCCGTACCGGGGCACTTGACAAAGCGTTGATGCAATTCGATGAGGCACTTTCAGCAGACCCCGCCCACATTCGCGCTCGTTTGAATCGCACCAGCATATTGATGGCTTTGGGAGAGGGAAGAAAGGTTCTTGATGATGCAGAAATTTTACTCGACTTAGCCCCATCACTGACCCTTGCCCGTCTACGAAGGGCTGAAGGATTCATGCTTTTGAGCGAATGGGACAACGCCCGAGACGACCTAAAGATGGTACTTGAAACATCACCTCATCATTATCATGCATTGACCCAACTCGGCTCCTGCTATCTTTCTCTCGAACGCCCAGAACGTGCAGAAGGTCCATTGAATGAAGCAATACGTTTGAATCAAAACCATGCGCCTGCATGGCATCAACGAGGCCTTCTTTACTTAGAATTGAAAGAAATGGATGCTGCCTATGACGATTTCCAAGCCGCCATACGGTGCGATGCAAACCACCTCGATGCGCGCCTTCACATTGCAGCAACCCTTCACCAACAAGAACGTCACGAAGAAGCAGCAGCCGCTTGGAGGGCAGTTCTTGCCTTGGATCCAGACCACACCGTTGCAAGAACACGCTTAGGCGATTGTGAAGTGAAACTCGTTTGATAGAAAATCCATTATACTTCTTCAATAACGGATTTTCATGCAAGGAAGCCCCCCGCCCCAGACCCTTGTCGGTGTTTGGGATTCTCCGCCACCTCAACAAACCCCTTTCCCCGTTCAAGGAGCCCAAATGGGATTCTATCCGAAGACCAATGCTTCGACAGCACTTACCCTTTCTATACTCGGACTGGCGCTCGGCGTAATGTGCTTTCCTCTTTGCGGCGTACTTGCAATCCCTGGCCTTATTATGGGGCAAAGTTCCCTCAATATGACCAAATCGATGCCTGGCCACCCAGATAGTGGAACCGCAAGAGCAGCCCAAGTCATTGGATTGATAACCCTAGTATTGATGGTCATTGCAGTGGGAGTATTTGCTATGATAATTGGTTTAGAAATGTCAAATAGTAATTATTGAGAATGTTTAATTGATAACACCATTTACTCGGCATATGCAAGGAAGCCCCCCGCCCCAACAACAACCGGGCCAAGTATGGACTCAACCACCAAATCAGATTCCCCTTAGCCCCGGGATGGGCATGCATCATTATGCACCAACCCAAGCTACATTGGCCCTTGTTCTTTCGATACTGGGAGTCGTAATGTGCTCGATATGTACCGCAATTCCAGGTTTGGTTTTGGCTAATCAAGCCCTAGTTATCACAAGTGACCAACCAGGCCACCCCGACGCAGGTCTTGCAAAAGCGGCGAAAATCATTGGGTGGATTGTAATCGGACTAACGGCATTGGCAGCAGTGGTTTATGGCCTCGCAATCGCCATATATTTGGGATCCGATGCTGGGATGCTGGCCGACCCTTCTATGACACCTTGATAGAAAATCCATTATACTTCTTCAACAACGTATTTTTGTGCAAGGAAAATCCCCACCCCAGACCCTTGTCGATGATTGGGATTCTCCACCCCTTCAACAAACTCCTTCCCCTGTTCAAGGAGTCCAAATGGGACTCTTTTCAAAGACCAGCGCTTCTATGAGGGTCCGAACACACCTTCTGCCGGTGGTTTTACTCCTAGTTTTTCTCTTACTAGCGCGTGAAATTTACCCCTACGCCGAACCCTTGAACAGCGAAGTAGCAGAAGGCTATACCATTGAAAAAGTAGCCACTGGTTTTGGTGGGCCAACATGCCTTGAATGGGCAGATGAAGAACATCTAATTTTATGTGACAGAGATGAGGGGCGTATACTTTCACTCAATGCATCTGATGAATATGCTGCCACAACCCTACTTTCAGGCCTCTCGCACCCACATGGATTCCATCTCACACAACACCACGCCTTTGTATCTGAAGAAGGAAAACTCACTCGCTATAATCGGTCCAATTTCACATTGAGTGACCCGATAATACTCATTGAGGGTGTGCCGAGCGGAAATCATCAAACGAACGCCATCAATGCTTTTCCTAATGGGACATTGATTTGGCACAGTGGTTCAACATGTAATGTGTGTGTCGAAGTTGATGAAAGAAACGCTGCCTTGCTTTGGGTAAACCCCGACTCGGGAGAGCACGGCCTTCTTGCCACCGGTGTTCGAAATTCATTCGATGGAGTGTGGGTTTCGGGGATGGGATATTTGTTTTCGGACAACGGGCGAGACTGGGATGGCGACCATCCCGATGAAGAAATCAATCTCTTGGTAGTAGGTGCTGCGTATGGATGGCCGGAAGATGAACCCGAGTACCCGATACCAATAGGTACGCTTGGGCCTGTAGCCCAATGGGCTCCACATACCTCTCTTAACGGCCTAGATTTCCGCCCCATGAATTCCCAATTACCGGGTTTGAATTCGAGTGCAGGGGAGGGTTACACCGTTTATGCAACAGTGTACGGTTCGTGGAACACTTTATTGCCCCAAGGGCATGAAATTGTTAGAATTGATTTCACACCAAATCAGGCCAACAGCACGATTCCTTCCGAGCAATGGGACAGCACAGTTACTCGCTTCGCTACTGATTTGGGCACGCCTTTGCCGCTTCGCTTCGGGCCGGATGGAAATTTGTATTATGCCACCTTTGGCAGCGGTGGCTCATTGTATCGCATTACAGCGAATTGAGCCATTTACTTAATCTGCGAACGCCTTCGTGGATGTTCTCAGTGGATGTTGCATAAGAAATCCGGACAAAACCTTCTCCACCTTCCATCAGTGACCCCGGGATTAATTGCACCTTTGCTTCCTCAAGAGCACGCGTGGCAAATTCCATATCACCCATACCAGTTCCAGTTACATCACATAATGCATAGAAGGCCCCTTCGGGTATTGGTACAATAACGCCAGGCAAGTCCTTCAATAGTTCATGGATTATACCCCTGCGCTCTTTGAATGAAGCCGCCATCATCGCGGTTTCTTCTTGAAGACCTAAAGCGACAGTGGCCGCAGGCATCATGAATGTTGCAACATGTGTGGCAGCACTGACGTTGATTTTTTTTACGCCATCCATCACCATCTTCGGCCCCGTAATCCAACCCAATCTCCAGCCAGTCATCGCCCAACCTTTGGACCAACCCCCGATGGTAATAGTTCGTTCAACACCACCTTCAAGAGAGCATGGGGAGGTGTAGGGATAATCTGTCCAGGCCAAGGTTGCATAAATCATATCATCGAGAATCCACAAATCATGTTTGATTGCAAAATCCACAAGTTGCTGAATTTCTTCTGGCGTGTAAACAGCCCCAGTTGGATTATTTGGAGAATTGAGAAGGATAGCCTTCGTTTTTCCAGTAATAGCGTTTTCAAGGGCATTGAAATCCGGATGATAGTTATCACGTTTGACAGGAACATGAACTGGCTTGCAGCCGAGAAGTTTCAACATCCCGTCATACGACGGCCATGCTGGAGAAAGCAACAACACTTCGTCACCTGCATCGAGTGTGGCCATCATCGAATAGAGTACTGCCTGTTTACAACCGGGGGTGACGACAATGTCAGAAGGGTCGGCAACAATGTTGTGGCTTGAAAGATGATGGGCCACAGCATCACACAATTCGACAGAGCCTTGTGTCCGAGTGTAGGTAGTTTCGCCACGGTCAAGAGCTGCCTTTGCTTCATCAACAACAGGTTGAGGCGTATCAAAATCCGGTTGCCCAACCGTAAAGCGAATGACTTCAGGGCCTGGGGGGGCGAGGAATGCAGCAAAACCAATTCCAACATTTTCCAAAGAACGATTGATTTCAGGCATAGAAAATTCCTCTATCGACAACATCTATGCGATATGCCAAACCAATCGGTCATTGAATATCAACACTGCGCGTCAAAACAAAGCCGAGCCAGCAAATCATCAAAAGAGCACAGGCTGGGATTTGAACCCAGGTAAGAGGATTTGCAATCCCCGACGTAGCCGCTCCGACACCCGTGCAGTATCTCATCGGATTCATCGGTTCTATTTCAACGCGACCGACCCCGAAACACTGTACGGTTTTTCCTATTCATGAAAATACCCTCAATTTTGAATCGAGTCCTGCAATATTTTTATTTCAGCGAACAATGACGAAGGCACATGGAAGGAAGTGGCGATGGTATGAAAACAAATCCTTTCGAAACAAACCCTTCCCCAGAAACGCCCTCGGTCTTCGAAACAACCCCTTCCCCAGAAACGCCCTCAGTCTTCGAAACAAGTGCCGCTGCGCCACCTCCGACAATCACTCTCTCAGGCTCGGTGAGTGAATTCCAAACTCAAAATTATGGCACGACGATTGCACCTAGTCGGCGCAAGATGCAATGGAAACAATTCTTTTTAGGACTCGTACTTCCTTATGCGGTTGTATTTTTGTTCACAGGCATCATGTTCGCAGTTGAAGAAGTTGGAGACCCTTGGGAATATGATGAGAAAACACTAACAGTCAATGAAAATGGATATTTCACTCACGATTTCCAGCATTCTTCCGCCATCGAGGTGGAGTGGTGTAGCGGGTATGCGATTTCACCGGACGCCGACTTCTCCTTCAGTATGTACTGCTCAAGCGAATATTCAGGCCTTCAAGACAAATTTATTGTTAAGGAGGGGGTGGAGAATCCCACAGGCCCAGATTCGTATGTTGAAATCGGCGAATACACCCCCCAGAACTCAACAATATGGTTTCAACCAACCAATTCTTCGATAGAAACCATTGAAATCCAACTTGACTTCTACGATTCTTCAAAGGATTTTGATTTTGTTTTTGAGATTCTTTCCATAGGATTCTGCTTCCTCCCTTTCATCTATATCGGGGCTGTAATTTTTGCATTTGTTAAACAGAAACAGTCCCTTGCGTATGGACTTCTCTCTGCTTTAGGTCTGTGGATTGCTATAATCGCCTTATTTATTGGTTCACTCCTGATTTTTGGCTTCTAATCAAGAACATATAGGCACTCTCTGGATTGAAATATTTGTTCTACAAAGGCTATATTTCTTAATACATCTCGGCAAAGCAGGTACTGTGGCGCCCATGCAGCATGTGTTGATACCCCCCGCACCGCCTTCAACACCGTACTATGATTGTAGATACGCTGTACTTAGAGAGCCCATTGGATTTCCTAGGGGGGCGGAGATACTCGATGACGATGAACAAGCAATACATGCTTGGATTGAGCATGAGGAAACAGTCCTCGCAGTCGGCAGAGCGCACTTAATCCCGGCAGACAGCGATGGTTCTGCAGCCGATCATGCGGGGCCAGATGCAACTCATTGTCCAAGTTTCGGGCCTTTGGCAGACCCATCTAATCGCCCAGCAATTCAAATTAGACAAATGGGGACGCGTTTAGAAGCACGACGAAAGGGGCACGCAACCACTATCCTTCAAGCACTTGAGCAAGCATCGAAAAGCCATTTCGGGGCGAAAGTCGGTCTTTTACAAGCCAGAGAAGTGGCCATACCGTTCTATCAATCGCAAGGGTGGGCCATTATCGACGAACCCTATACTATTGCTGGAATAGGCCCACACCGTTCTATGATGAAACATTTACAAACATGAATTATTCATATACCGTCGGAATTTTCCCCTATCAAGAATATATGACCCACAGGAGCGCCCGCTCCAAAAAGAAAAGAGGAATGCTGCGGCGGTAATCCCGCCAATATTTTTGAAAAAGTGCGAAAACCACGCAAAAAGTGAGGAGATACAATGAATTCAAAGCAAATCAACAAGAAAGAACCTTATTATGTGACCACGGACAACGTAATTTTAATGCCTCCAGAGCAGACCCTGCAAAAAGCACGGAATGATAAATATTTGAAAGCCCTTCAAACTCTTGCTGAAAGAGACCCTGAAGGATTTTCAAACGTGGCACCAGAACTCATCAAAAGGAGTGTTTGGAATTGGAGGGGCGCAGACCCTTTCTTTGCTGAACGCCTTTCGAATTGGATTGATACCGCCCATAAATGGAGCGAATTCAAGGAAATCCTTCCAAAAGACGCTCACCTGTCCCGGCGAAAAACAGTAAAAGCGATTTCATACGACACTTTACCGGATCAATATAGCGAATTTTTGCACCATCTTGCACAACGGTTTGAAGGCGACTATACTAGATGGGATGCTTCGAAAAGAGATCAATTTACGATTCTTGGGATGCTCGCACTTGAGGGAAAGGAAGGCGTAAGGCAAGGTAGACTGATACATCACCTCGGCCTTGATAGTATAGGCAGTGGAGGATTACCAGGTTCAAATGCAATTCGAGCTGCAAAGATTGCACTCAGCCGTTCGGCAAAACCATTGCAACTTTGGGCTCCAGCTTCAGGAAATGGTAGCGAGAGACTTCATGCATTCGACGATTCTAATTTAGCAGATCTCGTTTCGAGATTTGTGTTAAATCAACAAGCAGCTATTTTGCTTCCACCCGCATATACACTTCAAGGATAAATGATACACTGAATCGCGCCCTTCATATAGGGTCGGTGTGTTCCAATATGTAGAGGGAACGTTGGGTTCCCTAGAATCAACCCGTGAAATACGATGCATTTGGAGGAACAATACAAGGTATATGACAAGAGACAAAAAAGCATGATTGCGCAGCAATTCATGCCCGTAACAACCCGTGTGGTTGTCGGTAAAAAACCTCTTGTTCACACCTTGAAAACAACCCACATTCAGTGCGCAGCATCGTTTGAATCCCAAAACACCACTCCCACCACGTGGGCTTGGCGTTTGGAAAGAGAGAACAGCGGGTTCTCTGTGTAACAACAACCAAAAATATAGGAAGTGAAAAAACATGAATGATAAAAAAATAATGAGCGTGCTAATTGCAATGTTCCTTGCTCTCTCTGCAGTTTCTGCAGTGAGCGGTGACGGATCTGACCCACTCGACCCATCTGATGGTGGCGCCGATTGGGACGGTGACGGTCTCACCAACTCTGAGGAACAAAACCAAGGCACTAATATGAACAATGCAGACAGCGATGGCGACGGCCTCCCAGATGGCTGGGAAGTCGCAAATGGCCTTAACCCAACTAATGGTGGCGACGGTAATGCAGACCCTGACGGCGATGGTTTAACCAACGCCCAAGAGTATGCAAAGGGTACAAACCCGAACAACGCCGACACCGATGGTGATGGTAAGGCTGACAACGTTGACTCGTTCCCGAACGATCCGAACGACGGTGAATATTCCGACTCCGACGGTGACGGTATCCCTGATGCTTACGACCCTGACTTTACCGAGTCAGGCGCAGGCGCAGGCGATGGTGGCACTGAAGGCGGTGGCGAATCTGAAGCCGGAGCTCAAAACCCACAAGGACAAGGTCAAGGACAAGGTCAAGGACAAGGTCAAGGACAAGGTCAAGGACAGGGTCAAGGACAAGGTCAAGGACAAGGTCAAGGACAAGGTCAAGGACAAGGTCAAGGACAAGGTCAAGGACAGGGTCAAGGACAACAGGGACAGCAAGGTCAACAAGGCCAGCAAGGTCAACAAGGCCAGCAAGGTCAACAAGGCCAGCAAGGT
>Ga0209657_1002052_pt1 | contig 11610 bp, 10 predicted proteins | sample SaaInlV_100m_DNA_FD_184650 | JGI IMG/M metagenome (GOLD analysis project Ga0209657, IMG submission 184650) | Marine microbial communities from expanding oxygen minimum zones in the Saanich Inlet - SI037_S3LV_100m_DNA (SPAdes) (version 2) | ecosystem: Environmental > Aquatic > Marine > Intertidal... | reverse complement strand
TTCTATCTTTCATCTCTACAGCAACTACTTTCGGAATAATTTCCCCTCCTTTTTCAACATACACAACATCTCCTTCTCTTATATCTAATTTTGCTATCTGATCTGCATTATGCAAAGAAGCTCTTTTTACAGTAGTTCCAGCCAACTGAACAGATTCTAAGTTTGCTACTGGAGTTATAGCTCCTGTCCTACCAACCTGATATGTTATTTCATTTAAGAGAGTGGAAACTTGTTCTGATTTAAATTTGTAGGATATTGCCCATCTTGGAAACTTAGACGTAAAACCTAGTTCCTCTTGCAAATCTGTATTATTTACTTTTATTACAATTCCATCTATTTCAAAAGGTAAATCATGACGAGCTTCCTCCCAATAATTCACACAATCAATCACTCCATTTATATCTGATTTTAATTTTGTAGTCTCTGATATTTTAAGTCCCCAAATTTTTGCTTTTTCTAAGTTTTGTAAATGAAAATTTGTTGGGAGGTTTTCTCCTAACATATGATACAAAAAACAATCTAAAGGTCTTTTACTCACCTCTTTTGTATCATGTAGTTTTAAGCTCCCTGAAGCTGTGTTTCTAGGATTTGCATACTTTTCCAATCCACTTCTCTCTCTTTCTTCATTCAGTTTATTAAAAGCCTCTTTTGGTAAAATAATCTCTCCTCTAATTTCAAAGTTTGCAACAAAATCTTCTCTTAATTTTAAAGGAATACTTCTAATAGTTTTTACATTTTCAGTAACATCATCACCTTTCGTGCCATCACCTCTACTAATAGCTTGTTTCAACTCTCCATTCTCATAGATCAAACTAATAGAAACTCCATCAAATTTTAACTCACAAACATATTCGAAAGGAACATCAATTATCTTCTTTATTCTCTCATCAAAATCTTGTAGTTCTTCAGCATTGTAGGTATTAGATAGTGAAAGCATAGGATATTGATGATCAACAGTTTTAAAACTATCCATAACCTTACCTCCTACTTTTTTTGTTGGAGAATTTTCATCATTAAACTGAGGATTTTCTAATTCTAGGTTTATAAGTTCGGACATTAACTTATCAAACTCGAAATCTGATATTTCTGGATTATCCAGAACATAATACAGATGATTATGATCTTCTAAGTCCTTTCTCAGGAAATCTATTCTTTCCTTTACATTCATCTATTTAATAGGACATACATTCATAAGAGCAAGTCCCAAATCTTCATTAAATTCTCTATGAATTTCATGATCCATTATTTGCATTACTCCCTCAAAAGTTGCAGAAATGGTAGCTTCTTGCAAATGGCCACCAAACGCCTTACACTCTTCATCCGCTACACTAATATGTATATGAGGAAATGGTTGACCATCCTTTAGAGTAATATTTCCGGTAGCATGTAGTATCTCCATATTTCCATCAAATTCTTTAAAAATATATTCTTTTTTACTCAAATCAATATACCCCATTATAATTTTACTACAGGCTCCAATTCCATTTATAGACGCTAATTTCACTCCCTCTGCTGCTGCAATTTTCTGAGCAGATTCCATTAACCTATCTCCCATTTCTAATCTGAAAACAATCTTATCTTCTATTCTTTTGTATTCCATTTTATTCGTTTATAATTTTATTCAAAAATAATTATTTACACATTGCTTTTACCATTCTATCTTTTCCGTTTATATCTTTTTTTAACTCGATATTAACAAAACCTATTACTTCAAGTAAATTAATAATTTCTTTTCCAAAATTCTCATTTATCTCAAAATACAAAAGTCCGTTTTTTCTTAAAACATTTGATGACTTTTTTGCTATTTCTTTATAAAAAAGTAAAGGATTATCATCTTCTACAAAAAGAGCTAAATTTGGCTCCCAATTTAGAATATTTTTATTCATTAATTCTTTTTCAGAATTTAATACATAAGGAGGATTACTTACTATAACATCCCATCCCCCTTCCAGTTCAGAACATAATATATCTGTTTGTTTCATATTTATATTTACCTTATTCTTTATACTATTTTTATCAGCTATTCTTATTGATTTCTCTGAAACATCAATCGCGTCAAATATTCCTTTTAAATTCTTAGCAAGTGAGATAATAATACATCCACTTCCAGTACCAATGTCCAAATATCGTTTTTCAGAATTCTTATTGTCTTTTATAATCCAATCTACCAATTCTTCTGTTTCTGGTCTTGGAATCAGAATCCCTTTCTTAGTATGAAATGATAGTCCAAAAAACTTTGTTTCAGATAAAATATATTGGATTGGTTCCATGTTTTGAAGTCTATTAACTACATTTATGAATACTGATATCTCCTCATCTTCTAAGATTCTTTCAGATTGTAATATCGTGCCAGATTTTGTAAGACCTAGATGAGAATTAATAGAAATATACATTATCGATTTCAGTTCATTTTCAGGGTATAAATCTGATAATTCATTTAAAAAATAAGGCAGAATATCTGAAACTTTTTTCATGATGCTAATTTACTAAATTTAGTTACTTTTGAAGCATGCGGAATGAGGAGTTTTTCTTAAATAAATGTATTGAAATTGCTAGATTAGGAATAGGAAATGTATCTCCTAATCCAATGGTAGGTTCTGTAATAGTTTATAAAGGAGAGGTTATTGGAGAAGGCTATCATGAAAAGTATGGATCACATCATGCAGAAGTAAATGCAATAAATAGTGTTGAAGACAAATCTCTTTTATCTAAATCTACTTTGTATGTAAATCTAGAACCTTGCTCTCATTTTGGAAAAACTCCACCCTGTTCTCATTTTATTATTAATCACAAAATACCAAAGGTGGTAATTGGATGTGTGGATACTTATTCAGAAGTAGATGGAATTGGAATTGATAAGATGAGAAATGCAGGAATTGATGTAAAAGTTGGAATTATGAAAAAAGAAAGTAGAGACCTTAATAAAAGATTCTTTACTTTTCATGAGAAGAAAAGACCATATATTATCTTAAAATGGGCAGAAAGTAAAGATGGATTTATTGCTCCTGAGAATCAGACAGAACCTTTTTGGATGACCTCTAGTAAATCAAAGATATTAGCACATAAATGGAGGTCTGAAGAAGATGCAATTTTAATAGGGAGAATTACTGCTGAAAAAGATAATCCTTATCTTACTGTTCGGGAAGTTACAGGAGTTAATCCAATACGACTGGTAATTGACAAAGATTTAAAATTATCTAAAAATATAAACTTATTTAATTCTGAATCTGAAACTATTATATTTAACAAAATAAAATCGGAAAATAATTCAGATAATAAATATAAAAAAATTAATTTTAACAATCTGATTAACAATATATTAGTAGAATTATATAAACAAAAAATCCAATCAGTGATTATTGAAGGAGGAACTACAACTTTACAGTCATTTATTGAAGAAAGTCTATGGGATGAAGCAAGGATCTTCACTACAGATATAAAACTAGAAAATGGAGTGGAATCACCAAGTATAAAAGGAAGAAACTTATCTGAAATAGAAATAGATACAGATTTATTAAAAATTATTGATAATGATTAATATAGTCTACACTATACTCCTTTTCAATATATTAATAATTGTATTTAAGATGTTTAAAAAATATAAAGTAGATAATCTACAAGGATTAATTGTAAACTATCTAACTGCTGCAATATGCTCCTATTTCTTTTTGGAACAAGATTTCTTATTAGATGACATCTTACAATCTGATTGGATATATCATGCAATCATAATCGGATCACTATTTATTATTGTATTTAACTTTTATGCATTTGGAATACAAAAAGTAGGAATAGCAGTTACTACAGTAGCAAATAAAATGTCCTTAATTATTCCTGTTTGTGCAGCACTTATTTTATATCCAAATGAAGAATTCACATCTTTAAAAGGAATTGCTTTTATTTTAGCACTTGTAGGTATTTATCTATCCTCTACCAAATCAGGAAAACTAAGTTTTGATAAGAAATATTTATGGTTAATTATTTTAGTTTTTGTAGGCCAAGGAATCTCAGATGCAATCTTTAATGATTTTGCTCAAAGTTTTAAGGAAGTGTTAGAAAAAGAAAGTTATTTATTCTTTATGACATTATTTATTATTGCTAGTATTAGTGGAATTCTAATTCTATCAGGAAAATCATTTAAAGGAAGAAATCCATTGAAATTAAAAAGTGTCTTCTGGGGAGTTATCTTTGGTATTCCTAATTTTTTTTCTTTAGTATTCTTTTTAAAAGCTTTAAATGACCCAGAACTATCAAGTTCAATTGTTTTTCCTTTAGTAAGCATGGGAGTTATTGTAAGTTCATCTATTATAGGAATGATTCTTTTTAAAGAAAAACTAAGCAAGAATAATTGGATTGGAATACTCCTTTCTATTTGCGCTATTTATATCTTTTCAATCTGATGTTTAACGATACCTATAAAGAAATAAAAAATCCAACAACAGGATTACACAAAGAAAAGGGAAGTAGATTTATTTCCTATCTATTTCCTGTTTATTCTGAACAGGAAGTAAAAAAAAGATTGGAAGAAGTAAAGAAAATTGAACATTCTGCTAGGCATCATTGTTATGCATATATTATAAATCCTGATAAATCACTACAAAGAGCAAATGATGATGGAGAGCCCTCTTCTACTGCAGGTAAACCTATTTTAAGACAAATACAATCTAATGATTTAACAAATATCCTGATTATTGTTGTTAGATATTTTGGAGGTATAAAACTTGGTGTTACAGGTCTAATAAGATCATATAAAACAGCTGCAGCAGATTCGATATCCCAAGGGATATTTGTCACAAAAACCATAAAAGAACAATACAAAGTATCTTTTAAATATCCTCTAATGAATGATGTAATGAGACTAATAAAAGAACATAACCTAGAGATTATAAATATTGATTTTCAAATAGATTGCAATCTTATATTTGCAGTTCCAAAAAGTAAAGATGATAATGTGGTAGAAACATTTAAGAAGAATCATGAACTAAAAATAAAATATTTAAAAACCGTATAAATGGATTTATTAAAACGAATGTGTGAAATTCACGCTCCTTCAGGAGAAGAATTATCTATGTCTGCATTTTTACTTGATTATATAAGTAAAAATCAGAAAAAATGGAAAACAAAACCAACTCTTCATTATGGGGATGGATTGCAAGATAATATTATTATGGTATTTGGTGAAAATCCGAGAACCGCAATCTTTTCTCACATGGATTCAATTGGATTTACGGTAAAATACAATAATGAAATTATAAAGATTGGAGGACCAGAAACTAGTGAGGGGATTGTTTTAGTAGGAGAAGATAGTATTGGGAACATTGAAGGGGAGCTCATTAAAAAGAAGGATAAATTATTCATTGATTTTAACAGAGAAATTGATAGAGGAACTTCTCTTACTTTTAAAGTAAATTTCAGAGAAACTGATGATTTTATTCAATCTTGCTATATGGATAATAGATTAGGAGTTTGGAACTGCTTAGAAGTATCAAAAACATTAGAAAATGGAATAATCGTGTTTTCATCTTGGGAAGAACATGGTGGAGGTTCCGTTGGTTATTTAGGGAAATTTATCTATGAAAAATATGGAGTAAATCAAGCTCTTATTTCAGATATAACTTGGATTACAGATGGTGTAAAACATGGAAATGGATGTGTAATTTCTTTAAGAGATAGCGGCGTCCCAAGAAGAGCCTATGTAAATAAGGTTATAGATATTGCTGAAAATTCAAATATATCATTCCAATTAGAAGTAGAAAATGCTGGAGGTAGCGATGGAAATGAGTTACAAAGAAGTTCCTATCCCTGGGACTGGTGTTTTGTTGGAGCTCCAGAAGATTATGTTCATTCTCCAAATGAAAAAGTTCATAAAAAAGATATTAACTCTATGGTTAATCTATACAAAGAATTATTAAAAAAACTTTAACAATCCTTTTTTATCACTTTTCACACCCTCCTCTTTTAATCTAGTAAACAAGAAATAAATATTCCATGTTAGTATTAATGCAAAATAAACTATCTCAAATACTCCATAAGAATTAAAAGGTAATAATAGCAAAAGAGAACACAACATAGAAAGTCCTACAAAAATAGAAAACACTCCCCTTCTTACATATTTTAAGGATCTAAACAGTCCAAATAAAAATACAAATAAATTGTATGAGGAAAAGAAAAGAAATGCTGGAATTTTATGATACAAATCAAAATCCATTGGAATGGTAGCGGTAAAAAACAATGAAAAAGATGAGATGATTAAAAGAACTTTTAAGGGATATCTAAACCTCCTCTTTTTAAAATAATACCTCATAGAGGTATAAGCATTCAGAAAGATACCTACCGCCAAAAGAATTAGAGTAGAATTCCACAACAACCATGTAGGTTCTGAAACTCCAAAATCAGAAAGAGGAGCTTCAGTAGGATTAAATCCTGGGAGTAAATACCAACAATATATTGGAGCTAAAACACCTAAGAAGATTGTAAAAATTAAATAAACCCTTCTTAAGAACTTTATCTGTTTATGATTCATCACCTATATATTTCCAAGTCAATTATTGGAGAGTTTAAGATAATTGAATCTTCAAATTCATTTGTCTGAAAATTAAGCTTGTATAAGTAATTAGGATTATCCTGATCATTACACCATAAATAATTTACTGTTTTATAAATTGAGTCTGTTAGATCAAAATAAGTTTCATTATTAGAAATTAAAACATTTGGATTTTTTTTATCAGTTATTAAATTGCTACTGAAAGAAGATTTATCTGACCAATATACCCCATCAGAAGCAGTAAAGTAAAACCTTGTATCTGATTCATCTACACATAAATTATCTGCATTATATATTCCACTAAGTATTGTGTTTGCATCTACACTTAAACTTCCTGCTGATATTCTTGAAAATGAAGACTCCTCATTATTTAAAGCGTCATTTTCATCATAAATTCCTCTACATAGCACTATTATATTCCCATCGTTAACAACTGATGAAGGATTCTTTCCTGTAATAATATTTCCTGCGAAATTATTGAGTACTTCTGATATATTTCTTACATCAATCGCAACTATTGTAGAATCATAATCTGAAGAACTATCCCCTCCAGAATTTATTACAAAGGCTCTACTCCCATTTACCACAATATCTGTAGGGAATACACTGTCTCCAGTTGATATATGACCAGATATATCTCTACTAATCAAATCAATAATTTTTATTTCAGATTCTCCTTTATCTGTCACATAAAACCTGTTGAAATATGCATTCTCACATTGTTGAGCATCTGTAAATCCTGGAATTGAGAATTCAGAGAGAAATGTTTCTGCATCAACTTTATGAAAAGTATTTTTGGTAACAATATACATCTTATTCCCATGAATATTTAAAGAAGATGGATTTTGTAGAGAACCTCCATTTACTGTACTATAGATATCTTCTTTAAGTACTCGTTCATCAAAATCATAAAAATTTACTCCGTTATCGGTTAAAATGTATAATCCTTTCCCATAATCTTTATTATAAATTGGAGGTTCAATAGATTCTGGAGGACAAGCCATAAAAAGAAAGGATGAAGAAAGTAAAAGGAATATCTTTTTCATATTAAAATTTTTCACAAAGATAATAAAAAGGGAGTCACACGTCTCCCTCATTATTTTTTTATCTTATTTGTTCATATTAGTTAAATCAAAATCCTGCAGGAATCACTACTTGAATATAACCAACAGATTTTATCTTTTTGGGATATATACTTTTTCTCCATCCACAAGATAAATTCCTTCAGATTGACCTTCTAATGAGTTTAACTTCCTCCCAAACATATCATAAATTGTTCCTTCAAGTATTTTTTGAGAAGTAATATTAGTTATTCCTACTGATGTACTTCTTGTGTCAAATACTATTGTACCTGGAGAAACTCCACATGAAAATGATCCAGAAAATATATTATCTGAGTTATAGATATTAATAAAACCATAAGAAGCCCAATCAGTTGAAGATGCGTATAAATAATTATTCACTTCATCGGTTACTAACTCATAAAAATTCTCCGAAAATCCAATGGATATTCCAGAACTTGGCATCAGAACAGGATCCCATTCATATAATTCTGTATCTCCTGATATTTGATAATTTATTTTTCCATCTCTTAAACAAGAAGTACCGCATCCAGTATTTATTGTTGACATATTTGTGGTGACATTAGTACTATTAGATATATCTAACTTTGATATGGAAGCTCCGGTAAAATCTTTATTATTTACTGTATAAATATTTGTTCCATCAAAAACCATGTTATCTGGATTTTTTCCATCAGGACCTAAATCAATTTCATTCAAGTAAGTCATACTGCTCATATCAACAATTCCAATTAATCCTTTCTCATTACCCCATTCAAATCCATTATTTATTGCAACGTATAGGTTATCTCCATAAGTAATCATATTTTGTGTAGACCATTTTGGTCCAGAAACTGTGTCTAACTCCATATAAAAACTTAAATCTAAAGTGTTGAATACTTGTAAATATGAATTAAATAATATTGGCATAAAGGTTGTATTATCATAATCACCTCTAGTAACAATTATTTTGTCATTCCACACCGCTAAGTTTCTTATTCCGGAGACTGATTGAGAACAAGTTAAAGACATATCATATTTATTGTACTTATATAACATATTGTCTGCTGCAACATAAAGATGGTCTCCATCTATAATCATATCTGAAGCAAATCTGGCTCCCAAAATTGTATCTACTGTTGTATAAATCTCTGTAACTGGATCATAACTTCCAATGGTTGGAGGAATAATAGATTGATTTGTAGTATAATCAAAATAACCCTCATTTAATACTAATACTTGATGCACATAATCTTGAGCAATTGATACTTGAGCTATAAAAGCTCCTAACAAAATAGCTAGTTTTTTCATAATAAATCTGTTTTCGTGACTCTTTAATATTTTAGAGTCTGTTATACATTAAATCGTTTTATCCAGAAACGATAATAAATTAGTAAAGATTCTAGTAGGTCTTCTGACTTAGTTCTTCTGAATTCCCTTCCCATTTATAAAAACAGTGGTTGTGTTATCAGAATTTAATAAACCTTACAGATTCTGGTAAAGCTGAGGATTTACACCTCATTCCCTTATCACTAAAATCTGAGGCTAAATTAAAAAAATATTTCGGGAATTATAGCCGATAATTCAAAAGTATTTAACAATGAATTTTATGATTCTAAAAATTAATATCGATTTTTGAAACTATTCTATATGCTTTTCCGTATAAGAGGTAAGTTCGGACGAAAAATATTGAATCTGGGCTTTTTTATTGCAATAAAATATCTGTCGGGGTAGCAGGATTACAACCCACACTCTATTTACATGATTACAGCAAGCTTTCAAACTAAAAATTGCTCCGCTTTTTGCACCGCTAATCAATCTACTAAAACAAACTTAAAAAATTAATTGGATTTCTTGATTAGAAAATACTTTTAAAAATAATTAATCTTGGTACAAACCTTTATTAAATTTGTTATTTTCAAAAACTGTGTTATTCAATTCCAATGTGTTTTCTGTTCTTAAAAAATAACATGTATTATTGTTCTTTATTGAACAATTATTCAAAACAACTGATATGGATTCATTTACATCAAATAACGCATCATTTGTATAACTTTCATAACATCCTCCATATTCCTGTTTAGTACGAGTGTTTATTCTTGTTGATCCATTTTTATTATTCATAAATTCACAAGAATTAAATTCTACATTAATACATGTGGAGATGTTAATTAAGTCAAACTCTTCATTGTTATTAAATTTACAATTATTAAACTCAATGTACATACTGTTATTTAACGTCATAATGTAATATGTACACCCCCAAATAATAGAATTATTACATTGAAGATTCTTAACCTTTTCTGTTCTAATTCCTTCTGTACCACTGCCATACATTATTGAATTATTAATTAGAATATTCCGACAATCTTTAAAATAAAAAACTCCTCCTGTACAACCTCCTTTATCTGGAAAGTGACCGGCATTCACATTATCTATCATTATATTTTTACAATCTTCGAAAACAAGAACCCAACCATAGCGAGGTTTAGTCAATATTTCTATTGGATATTCGTCTACACCTACTATATTTAGATATTCTATGTGATGAATTACAAGTTCGGGTCCATCATATGCATTCTGAATTCTATAATAATCTCCAAATTTATTTGTATCAATTTCTGATAAATTAATGGTACCCATTAAATTTATAGTTCTATTAGGGCCAATCGCATCAACAAATTGATTGGCATTATACACTTCAATTATTTTTGATTTATCTTGGGTGAAAGCAATCAAAGGAACACATAGTAATAATAGTAATAATTTTTTCATAAAGCAAACTTACAGAAAATTTATGGGAAATATTGAAGAGAAAAAAAGTCGGGGTAGCAGGATTACAACCTACACTCTATTTACATGATTACAGCAAGATATAGAATGAACCCATATGTCCAATTTTACGTGTAACAACGTTAAAGACACCAACGATGTAATAATAATTTACTTTTAAGACTTAACACACCCCTACTATCATTATTAATCTATTGAAATCAATCTACTAAAACAAACTTAAAAAATTAATTGGAATTTCTGAATATTAATTTTTAATTTGAAGATAATATTTACCTGTAAAGTGTTAATCTAATTGGGTCTTGGTTTAATTCCCAATCTCTAAACTTACTTAGCAGTCCAATACCACACAACAAACTTCCATCTTCTATTACCGCAATAATTACATTATTTACGGTATAATCTCCAATGGTAAGGCCATCTAATTTGACCATATCTGCAATCACCACACTATTGTCTGCCAAAGTATAAATCTCTTCCCCTAAAAAATCTTCTTCTTTGATTATGCCCTTTTTAAATAATTCAATTGCCAAATCGGTATTTATTACTAAATCGGTAGCACCTGTATCAAATGTGAAGTATTGTATAATTCCACCTATTTCAATCTTTATTTTATAAATTGAATTGAAATAATCTACTAACTCAATAGATGAAGATTCTTTAGAACCAATAATATCATTTGTATTGTAACTATTTGTATAGGTTATAGTATTTTCTGAATTGGAAAAAATTTCCTGCATACACGGAATAGTTACTTCATTAAAGGCTTCACTTGATTCATCTTCTATGAGTTTTAACTGACCAAGACTATATCCTAAATCCACGAATGTATTAATAGCACAACTACAATAATTATAACTGTCTTTATAAGTCCAACCTAATAACTCTCCTTCACCTTCTTCTAACATTGCCTCAGCACATACTTTTATCATTAACGATTTGTCATAATCTGAATAATCCTGGTCCCCATAGTTAAAACCATCTAATACATCCGACTCCAGAATTTGATCGATACATTCCAAAATATATCCTATATTTTCATCCTTAAGAAACAATTCTTTCATAGTGTTTTTTTGTAGAGCATCTTCTATCTCCCAGGAATACAAATAGGGCATCAGGGAGGTTGTTACGCAACTACAATAATCTTTTATAGCTACAGAATTACCTCCAATATTTAAAACATCATTGGCGCCATTAATACAACTTTCTACT
>Ga0209657_1002043_pt1 | contig 11628 bp, 10 predicted proteins | sample SaaInlV_100m_DNA_FD_184650 | JGI IMG/M metagenome (GOLD analysis project Ga0209657, IMG submission 184650) | Marine microbial communities from expanding oxygen minimum zones in the Saanich Inlet - SI037_S3LV_100m_DNA (SPAdes) (version 2) | ecosystem: Environmental > Aquatic > Marine > Intertidal... | reverse complement strand
AATGATCCTACTACGAATGATGATCAACAAATTTCAATTTCTTTAATTGATTTTGATTCAAAAATTACTTTACGAGATGTTACATTTTTAATAAAATCAGAACGTGGAGAACAATTTCTTTTTGAACAAGAGTTCAAAGCTGATAATGGATTTTTAGTTTTTAATTTTATTTCAAAAGATATTGATTCAATAACTATTGAAGAAAAAAATGATTCAAATCTTTTTGGTTCATTATTGGGACTTGATAGTAGACTGGTAAATGTTTCAGGACCAAAACTAAGTGAAGGTGGATTATACAAATTTGACATTAGTATTATTACAGCTGATGGTTATTCTAAAAAATTAGATGAACCATTAACCTTTAACGCAGGAATTTCTATTGCTCAAACTACCCGACACAATATTGATGATCCAAACTTTGGAGAACAATACATTGATGTTGTAACATTCTATGATGAAATTAGCAATTTTCAATATGATTATTTCAACAAAAAAATTTCTTTTTTCATGCCTTTTGAGTGGACTCAGTCCAACATTGATCAAACATCTGTAGTACATGAAGAACTAATTATTCCACAATCCTTTGGTGATATGCTGGTTTCAGGGTTAACTATATCCATTAATGATGTGACATTATCTGAGGATGTTGTAACAATTGATGACTTTTTCTCAGATCAGCGAGCGGTTCATTTTATAATTTATCAAAAAGAATTACAGAAAATTTTTGATACTAATCCTAGTCAAAATGGAATGAATTTTGTAATAAAACCTGATAGAGATTATGCTCATTTGAGTTCTGTAACTGAAAATGGACAATTTAGAATTCTTGTATCTTGGGAACCTGAAAATTTAAAGTCAAATGGTAAAGCAAAAGTCATTTTTGATGTCACCGATATTTTCTTAAAAAATAGACCTATTGCTATACCTTATGAGTTCTCTATTACTCAAAATGATAGAGTAATTTTTAAGCAAAATGGAATTAGTAGTGATTCAAAAGAGAATCCCAATCTTGCAGAATTTATGATTCCATCTGATGTTTCAGGTATAGTAAATTTGAATTTCAATAATTTAGATAACAACAATCTTGCAAAAACTATGATTCCTATTGTTATTGATAGAGAAATACAAAATGAATTTTCTATTCCATCTTGGATCAAAAACAATGCAGGTCTGTGGAGTAATGATGCCATTGATGATGAAACCTTTGTGAATGGAATTGAATACTTGATACAAAATCAAGTTATTATAATTTCTCCAACTATATCTGATGCAAGTTCCAATTTAGATCAAATTCCATCTTGGATCAAAAACAATGCAGGTCTGTGGAGTAATGATGCCATTGATGATGAAACCTTTGTGAATGGAATTGAATATTTAGTTCAAACTGGTGTAATTCAAATTAATTAGAGACCAAAATACTATTCATCTTCATCAGTTTCTTCATCCTCAATTTCCAAAATTTCTTCAAGATACTCTTTTGCTAAATTTACATTTTCTAGAAAATATTGAGCAATTTCTGGATAATTCTCAAACGAACTAGTACTGCCACTGCTAATTCCTCCATACCCTCCAATCTCTTGCTCCATTACATCTCGCTCATCACTCAAGTCAATTTCTCTATCAAGTGCATTTTCGTTCAAACGTGTGCCACAACATGGGCATCTAGCTCGAGTTTTTAGCATTATTTCACTTAAAATACGCATGCGTATTTACTTTTTGTAATTCTATTTGCACAAATGCACATCTATTTGCACAAAAATGACTCTATTTGCACAAATTTTGGTTTATTTGCACAAAACGAATTCTATTTGCACGATTTTGATTTTACTTGAATAATTTGATATTTTACTTGAATAATTCAATATTATCATAAATTCAATATTTTTACATCCATTTTTGAGAAATCACTCTTAAATTATTCCGTGTACAAAAATGATGAGATATTCTTCAAAGTATCTCAACATATTTCTAAAATCAATCAAATGTTATGTGAGTACTTGTTATATTTGAACAATACTCTATATGCTGAGTAGAGTCTACAACAAATTATATTTTAATTGGGACAAATATTGAGGATAACCAGATCAAAAAAATAGATTTTTTGAAAATCTTCATACGGTAACATACTGATTTCAAGTATCTATTGAATAATCTTATTATACAAATTTTAATGATCAAATACAACTAATGCTTCCATTACGTGATGAAAATCCCCATCCACCAGGTTTCAAACCAAAAGTTACCATCTCATTAATTATTGTAAATGTAATTGTATTTTTCTTTGAAGTTGCATATACTGGACAGTTTTTTGATTTTTCAAATCAAAATGCATTTGTAATGTTTTACAATTGGGGTGCAGTCCCAGGTTGTATTACAGGACAATTCAGTGGTGTAGATTTGGGTACAACTATACAGCATTGTCCAGCATTTCCTGAACTTACATTACTAACTTCTACATTCATGCACGGTGGTTTACTTCATCTTGGCGGTAATTTGTTATTTTTGTGGATATTTGGTGACAATATTGAATTAAAATTTGGGAAAATCAAATTTTTAGGAATTTATCTTTTATGGGGAATTGTTGCAGGACTTGTTCACATTTATGGTGATGCTTCAAGTGCAACACCAGCTGTTGGTGCATCTGGTGCAATTTCTGGTGTATTGGGTGCATATTTGATAATTTTTCCAAAAACTAGAATTCAAACTTTCATGATGCTAGGATTCTTCTACAGAATGATGCATATTCAGGCACGTTGGTTCTTACCTTTTTGGTTAGTTTTCCAAAATTTACTTCCATTCTTTGTTGGAGGATTTGGTGTAGCTGGAGGTGGTGTAGCATATCTTGCTCATATTGGTGGATTTGCAATAGGTATTGCAACAGGATATTTGTACAAAAGAACACATCGATCTGATTTTACATATGGTACAAGATATGGATATAATCCCGATTACAGATGATCATATTTACAATAATTATTGAAAGAATAAATTCCTGAATACTTTTCAGATTAGTATGCCTTTGATTACCGTATCAATGTATCCTGGTAGAACACAGGAACAAAAGGATGAATATGCAAAAGCAATCACAAAGTCAGCAGTAGACATTCTAAAAACAAAAGAGAGTCATGTTATTGTTGTTTTTGAAGATAATCCTAAAGAAAATTGGTTTTTAGCAGGAAACCAACTTTAATTATTTTTTTTAAAAAAATACTGGAGATATTCCTGTCCAGTACAGGTATTGACAAGTAGACTTCCTATGGTCGGTTAACATAGTTAGAACTAATTTACATAATAACAAAATGGTACATTTAGCTATTGTACCAATTCTTTATCCTTTTATTATTACATGATTATTTTATTTCATGAAGGTTGCAGTAATTCAATTCAAAGCATCAATTAGTAAGGAAAATAATTTACAAAAAATTATTTCATACATTTCAAAAGCTGCTACAAACCATGCAACCATTTGTGCATTTCCAGAATTTATGATGTTTTACACAAACTCTAAGCAAACTCCAAAACAACTTGCAGATTTATCAGAAACAATTAACGGAAAATTTGTCACAGAAATTGCAAATGCTGCAAAGCAAAATCATATTCAAGTGATTGGTTCATTTTATGAAAAGAGTAGAAAGAAAAATCGAGTTTATGATACTGCATTTATCATTAATGAGTATGGTAAAGTAATCTCTACTTATCGAAAAGTTCATCTCTATGATGCATTAGGTTTTAGAGAATCAGATAAGATGGTTTCAGGCTCAAAAATTACAAAACCTGTGAGTACCTCTATTGGAAAAATAGGGATGATGATTTGTTATGATTTGAGATTTCCTGAAATGGCTCGCTCTTTAGCTATTGCAGGTTCTGAAATTTTAGTAGCCCCTTCAGCTTGGGTAAAAGGTAACATGAAAGAAGATCATTGGATTACAATTAACAAAACACGTGCAATTGAAAATGGATGTTATGTGGTTGCACCTGATCATGTTGGAAATATTTACTGTGGAAGAAGTTTAGTTATTGATCCATATGGAAAAATTTTACTTGACATGAAAAAGAAACAAGGAATTAGTTATGTGACAATTGATTTGGATAAAGTAAAACAAACACGAAAAACTTTACCATTACTAAAAAATAGAAAACCTACTGTTTACTCTTTGTAGCTTTTACTACTCTGCTTTTACAATTAAAATTTCCACATTGATGAGTCCATTTTTGATTTCGTGAATAACGAAAAATTATAATTGGCCATTTACATACTTCACATGGTTTTTTTGTAGCCCTCATTCTTGCTTTTTGTAATAATGGTGATGATGCTTTACATCCATCATAAAAATTAGAACAACCCATGAAACGTTTTCTAGTTGTTCTTGATCTTATTACCATTAATTCACCTACTTTACACTCTGGACATGGAACTAACCCTTTCTTTGGAGAATTTGTTCCCAAAATGAGATACTTTCTTTCTTTTGAAGACCATGAAAGAAATCCATTACTATCTAAATATTGAGTGATCTCTTTTTTGAAAATCTCTGTTTTTGATTTTGTAATTTTTATTATATGTCTGGCAGTGATTTTTTTAATTTGAACTGTCTTTAGCTTATTTTTTCTTCTTGGCATTTTTTAATAATTAATTTACTAAAACAATTTTTATAGGGAATTGGGTCAGTGAGTTTTGTGGAAAAGGTTTGTGTTCTTGGTGCTGGTAGTACCAAATATGGAAAATTAGCTGATAGTATCGGAGATATTACCACTCAGGCATCAGTTGCAGCCATAGATAGTGCAGGAATCGATCCAAAAGAGATCAAAGCAGGCTATATTTCAAATGTATTTGGTGTAGCTGATAAACAAGTGCATATTGGTCCAGTTTTAATGAGTAATTTAGGAATTTCAGATAAACCATCATTATCTATAGAATCTGCATGTGGAAGTGGTTCTGTTGCATTTAGAGAAGCATTTGCAAATGTAGCTGCAGGATTTTATGATTGTCTTATTGTATCTGGTGTTGAAAAAGTAACACATACTGGAACTGATTGGACAACAACTTACTTTGCATATTGTTCTGATTTCTTTTATGAAGGTCAAGCCGGTGCATCATTTCCAGGATTATTTGCATCAATGGCAAGAGCTTACTTGACAGAGTTTGATGCAACTGAAGAAGACTTTGCAAAAGTTGCAGTAAAGAATCACCAAAATGGATTGTTAAATCCTAAAGCTCATTTACAAAAAAATATTACAATTGATGATGTAATGAACTCTGCAGTTGTTGCAAGTCCACTAAAACTTTATGATTGCTGTCCGTTTTCAGATGGTGCAAGTTCTGTAGTTTTATGTTCTGAAAAGTTTGCAAAAGCACACGGTGGTGATTATGTTGAAGTAATTGGTTCTGGTAGAGGTGGTTCACCTGCTGCATTACAAGGACGTGAACATATGACAACTATTCCAAGTACAAAGATTGCAGCACAAGCTGCATATGACATGGCAGGAATAACTGCAAAGGATATAGATTTTGCAGAAGTACATGATTGTTTTACAATTGCAGAAGTTGTTGACACTGAAGATTTAGGATTCTTTGGTAAAGGTGAAGGTATTCAAGCTATTCGTGAAGATAGAACAAAATTAAATTCTGACATTTCAATTAATCCCTCAGGTGGTCTTAAATCAAAAGGACATCCAATTGGTGCAACAGGTGTTGGTCAAGTTGTAGAAGTATTTGATCAATTAACTGGAAAGGCTGGTGCAAGAACTGTCAAAGATGCAAAAGTTGGTTTAACTCATAATTTTGGTGCAACTGGTGCAAGTTGTGCAGTCCATGTATTCCAAAGTGTGTAAAATGTCTGTTAAAGAACAATTTATTGAAAATGCAAAAGATGGTAAAGTCTTAACTCACAAATGTACTAGTTGTGGACATCTTCATCTTTCAACTGTCTATTATTGTGAAAAATGTGGTAGTAAGGGATTTGAAGATGCTATATTTGATGGTGTAGGCTCAATTGCAACTTATACTATAATCACTGTGGCTCCTGCAGGCTTTGACAAATACACTCCATATGCTTTTGTTATACTTCAATTAGATAATGTGGATTTGAGAATTTCTGGATTTATGGGTGGAATTGCAACTCCTGCAGATTTGCCAGTTGGAACTCGAGCCAAAATTATTGGCTTTGATGAACGCGGAATTATTATTGAAAAACAGTAAAAAAATTTATTTGAATTATTAAAAAAAATCAGAATCTTTTCTTAATAATTTTGTAATTTTATTTGTTTTATGTCTGTAGAAATAACATGTGGTAAATGTGGAGAAAAGATCAAAGATATGAAAATGCTAAAATCATTAAAAGATGTTTTGAATCCTTCTAATGGTAAATGTCCATTTTGTGGACAAAAACTTTCAACATCTGAATTTTCTCTTGATGTTCAAGAAAGATGATCAAAAATTATCTTGATACGATCTTTTTTTATTAATTTTTTTTAACTAATTCTGTTTTTTAATTTGATTCAGGCACAAGTTTTATTTACTCGTTAAATTTATTTTAATCGTGACCATGAAGGAAGAAGAATTAGATATTGATGCTGATTTAGATTCTGACTTGGATGATGATATTGATGCTGATTTAGACTCTGACGATTCTGATCCAAACCGAGGTGGTATTTTACAATCTACATCAAAACGCGTTAGAATGATCTTCTCTGTTATGGCAAGTCCTAATAGAATTGATATTCTTAGAATTTTAAATTCAAAAGGCCCATTAACTTATTCTGAATTAAAATCATTAGCTGGTTTCAAATCTAAAAAAGAAAGTGGTAAATTTGCATACCATTTAAGAAAATTACTTAGACAATCACTTGTTGCACTTAACAAATCTGAAAGACGTTATACTATCACAAATCTTGGAAAACTTGTTTTAAGTTTAGCAAGACAAATTGAAGAAAGATCAATTATTGAAAGTGGAAAAATGTATGTTCGAACATCTGGTGAATCTATTGAGGAGTTTAATTCTCATAAAATTATCCAGTCATTAGTTCGTGAGGGTAGTCTTCCATTAGAATTAGCACAAAAAATCACTGAAGAAGTTGAAAATAGAATTTACAAGTATCAAACTACCTATCTTACAGGCGCAGTTATTCGAGATATGGTCAATTCTGTTCTTTTAGAACATGGTCATGAAGAATATAGAAATAAACTTGCACGACTAGGCATGCCTGTTTATGATATTAAAGAAATGGTTTCTAATTTAGATGATGTTGATAATGGTGCTGAAGGTCTTTTGTTTAATGCTGGACAAAGAATATTTGCTGAGCACTTACTAACTAATGTCTTACCAAAAGATGTAGCTGATTCTCATTTATCTGGAGATTTACATATTTCAAATCCTGGAGTTTGGTCTATGATTCCTGATACATTATTTGTTAATGTCAAAGAACTAATTGATGATGGAATTGATCTTGGTGGAAAATATCTTGATGTGTCAAGAATTCCTCCATCAAAACAACTTGATGAGATTACAAGTTCTTTATCTATTATAATTTCACTTCTTTCTAAAGAAGCATCCCAGGAAATTGTACTTGATGGTTTAACAACATTATTTACAAAACATTCAAAATCTCTTCCAGAACTTGAACAAAAATTAACTAATGCATTTGCAACTGCATCTACAACTTCTAAATATAATAAATCTAGTACGAATGTATCCATTAGATTACCATTAGGAACTGACACAAAAATTATTCATTCAATTATTAACGCATACAAAAATTATGTAACAATAACACCAATACCAAAAATTGGTTTGATAATTGATAATGAAAAAGGAAAGATAACTGATGTTTCACAATCAATATCTGAAATATTATTACTTGGTGGAAAAGTAATGATTGCTAAAGGTCAAATATCTAGTAATGGTGTTACAAATGGATCTACAAAGGCTACTAACTCTCTTGCAATTAATTTACAATCAGTTTCAATTAATCTTCCAAGATTGGCCTTTGAATCAAATAAAGATGAAACTTACTTTAGAGCACGATTAGCATTATTGATGAAACCTGCATTATCTTCAATGGCATTAAGAAAAAAAGAGATCTCAGACTTGACTAGAAGAGGATTAAATCCAATATTGGCTAAAAATACTCAATATATGCAAAGAAGTTCTGTTTCTCTAGTCATAAATTTAGTTGGTCTTAAGGAATCTGTCTTTAACATATTGGGATTCAAGGATAATCGTGAGGGTCGTGCTATTCTTCACAAAGTCATTGAAACTGCAGTTGATGTTGGTAATAAAAAAGGCAAAGAATTGGGAGATAATGTGGCTATATGTATGACTGAAACTGAAGGTTCCTTACGTTTTGCAACATTAGATGGTGAAAAGTATGGTAAAAATTCTAGTCTTAATTCAATGGAAACTGATTATTATTCTCAAGGTGTTGTAATTAATTCCTCAGAAATTAGTGATTATACTACAAAAACTGAAATTATTTCTGAATCAAATAAATTTACAAAATTACTTAACGGTGGATTACTTGTTACACTAAACTTTGAAAAGGATCTAAAAGTTGATGAAATTAAAAAATCAATTGAAAAAACAACTGAATTAATTCCATCTTTTAAACTTGTTAGAAAAATTGCTATATGTGGTGAATGTGGATTTAAAGATGAACCCTTTGAGGACAAATGTCCAAAATGTAAATCCCCATACGTTATATAATTTTAAAAATTATTTGTAATGTGTCATAACTTGTAATACGATCATCGTATTCGAAATGTAAATTCTGTCTCTGTTACTATTAACTTGTTTGTTACAAGATGTATGTTTATGCGATTTACGTACAGATTTTTTCTAATACTAACGCCCCTCCAATATTCCTTGTAGCATTGTAAAATATTTTTTACCGGAGATTGAGAAAAATCTCGTTGAAAGTTTATAGATACTCTTTTTCTTACTAACGTGGAGACATTATAATGGATAATTCACAAATAGAAAATACGATCAATGAGATCCGTAAACGTAATGGTACAGTCACGGTTTTCGATATAGATAAAATTTCAAATGCCATATTTGGGGCATTAGCAGCCACCTCTAAAGCCGACCGTGGTGTTGCAGATAAGCTAGCAAATGATGTATTAAACAAACTTGTTGAACAAGGATTTACAAATTCCAGAGCACCTACAGTTGAGGATATTCAAGATATTGTAGAATCAACTTTAATTGACAGCGGAAATAGCGATATCGCTAAAGCTTACATAGTTTACAGACATGAGAGAAGAAAATTACGCGATGAAAAGATGAATGTCTTGAATCTCAAAGTACTTGATCCAGTCTCCAAAAAGTTTGATTTGAATTGTTTGAGAGTTATAGCCTCACGTTATTTGTTCAGAAATAGCAAAAATGAGATTATTGAATCTCCAACTCAAATGTTTGAAAGAGTGGCAATTTTGGTAGGAATTGGTGATCTTTTGTATGATTCTCAAATATTTGACAAGTCAGGTAATTCTACTCAAAATGCAGATGATGCAAAGTCTTACCTTGAAAAACTGGATGCCTTTGATTATAAATTCAAAGTAGGAGATTATTTCTTCAATAAATGGCATTTTAGATCTTTAATTGATCATTACATGACTTTAGCAAACAAAGGTCAGATGAAAATAGGATTCAAAGATGTTTTGACATTATTAGCTGCAAAAAAACTTGAAAAATATGCAGATAGAATTACTGAATACTTTGATCTAATGGTATCTCAGGACTTTTTGCCAAACTCACCAACAATGATGAATGCAGGTGGACGATTAGGACAACTCTCTGCTTGCTTTGTACTTGGAATGGATGATGGCATGGCACCAATTATGAAAACATCTTCTGATGCTGCATTAATTTTCAAGTCAGGTGGCGGTGTTGGAATTAATTATTCTAATCTTCGTGAAGAAGGTGACATTGTTGCATCAACTTCTGGTGTCGCATCAGGACCCGTATCTTTTATGAATATTATCAACACTATTACTGAAGTTGTAAAACAAGGTGGAAAAAGACGTGGTGCAAACATGGGAATCATGGAAGCATGGCATCCTGATATTGAAAAATTCATTACAAACAAAACAGAACCTGGAGTTTTAGAAAATTTTAACATCAGTGTTGGAATTTGGGAAGACTTTTGGCATTCTCTTGTTAATACTGATGGCAATTACGTTTTACGTAGTCCACGTGATAGAAAACCAGTTAAAGAAATTAATTCACATCAACTAATTGATTTGATTGCATTATCTGCATGGAAAAGTGCAGAACCTGGTTTGATCTTTTTTGATCAAATTAACAAGTATAATGTATTTGCAAAAGCTAGACAAGCTCCATTAAGAGCAACAAATCCATGTGGTGAACAAAGTCTTTACCCAAATGAATCTTGTAATCTAGGTTCTATCAATTTGTCAAACCTTGTAAAGAAACAAGCAGATGGAACTTTTGAATTTGATTGGCAAAGATATGAAGAAACAATTCGAAAGACAACCAGATTCTTGGATAATATTATAGATGTAAATAATTATCCAATCCCTGAAATCACTCTAGCCTCAAAAGAGTCTAGAAGAATTGGTTTGGGTGTTATGGGTGTGGCTGATTTGTTGTACAAATTAAGAATTCCATACAACTCTAAGGAAGGATTTGAATTCCAATCTAAATTATCTGAAGCACTAACTTACTATTCAATGGAAGAAAGTGTAGCACTTTCTACTTCTCGTGGTGATTTCCCACTTTGTTCAAAAACTGAATATCCTGAAGGTAAAATTCCAGTAGCAGGTTATTATGAACAACCAAAAGAATCACATTCTTTTGAATGGGATGCCTTAATTGAGAAAATCAAGAAACAAGGTATTAGACATGTTTTGACTACTACTGTAGCACCAACTGGTACAATTGCTATGATTGCAGATTGTTCAAATGGAATGGAGCCTTCATTTGCACTTGTATTTGAAAAGAGAGTAACTGTTGGAAGATTCTTTTACACAAACAAAATTGTTGAACAAGTACTCAAAGAACATGGTCTTTACAGCGATGAACTTCTTGCAAAGATTGCAGATAATTATGGTTCTCTAAAAGGATTAGATGAAGTTCCACAATGGATGCAAGATGTATTTGTTACAGCAATGGATATTCATTGGTCTGATCATCTTATGGCTCAAAGTGTATGGCAACAATGGATTGGAAATGCAATTTCAAAAACAATCAACATGCCAAATGATGTTACAGTTGAAGATGTAAAATCTGCTTATCTATTAGCACATGAATTGGGATTAAAGGGCATGACTGTTTATCGTGATGGTTCTAGACACCAACAAGTTCTTCACATGACAAGTGAGAATGCACAAAAAACATTTGATGTATCTCCTAGTCAAAGTGTAATACAATATGTCACAGATAATATTACAAATCCATACATAAAATCACAAATCAATTCATCTCTTGCATTAAAAACACATGATGAAGAACTCAAAGTTGAATCTCCAATACAAGAAGAAGTTTCTGAAGATCGTCTATGTCCAACATGTAAAAATAATCTAGTCTTTGTTGAAGGATGTAGTATGTGTATTGAATGTGGATACAGCGGTTGTACTTCTGGATAAATAACAGAATCACAACTTTTTTACTT
>Ga0209657_1002037_pt1 | contig 11656 bp, 5 predicted proteins | sample SaaInlV_100m_DNA_FD_184650 | JGI IMG/M metagenome (GOLD analysis project Ga0209657, IMG submission 184650) | Marine microbial communities from expanding oxygen minimum zones in the Saanich Inlet - SI037_S3LV_100m_DNA (SPAdes) (version 2) | ecosystem: Environmental > Aquatic > Marine > Intertidal... | reverse complement strand
CAACGGTAACGGTTAGTAGCAGTGCTGGTACTGGTGAAAACTTAGAGGCAGTAATTGAAAATGGAATAGTTACATCAATTAATGTTTTAGATGGTGGTGTTGATTTTGTTGAACCTGTAGTAGTAACATTATCCGAACCACAGCAGGGAATACTGGACAGTATAGTGATTTCTGATGGTGGTACTGATTATATAACACCCCCAACAGTAACACTTAATAGCAGTGCTGGTACTGGTGAAAACTTAGAAGCAGTAATTGAAAATGGAATAGTTACATCAATTAATGTTTTAGATGGTGGTGTTGATTTTGTTAGTCCAGTAGTAGTAACATTATCTGCACCACAACAGGGAATACTAGACAGTATAGTGATTTCTGATGGTGGGTTAGGTTATGAAGCTGCACCAACGGTAACGGTTAGTAGCAGTGCTGGTACTGGTGAAAACTTAGAAGCAGTAATTGATGCAAACGGAATAGTTACATCAATTAATGTTTTAGATGGTGGTGTTGATTTTGTTAGTCCAGTAGTAGTAACATTATCTGCACCAGAGGGGGGAGTATTAGAAGGAATAATAGATAGTATAGAAATTGTTGATGGTGGGTTAGGATATGAAGTTGCACCTACTATAACGGTTAGTAGTAGTGCTGGTACTGGTGAAAACTTAGAAGCAGTAATTGATGCAAAGGGAGTAGTTACATCAATTAATATTGTTGATGGTGGTTCTAATTTTGTTGAACCTGTAGTAATAACATTATCCGCACCGCCACCAGATCAAGGTACTACTGCAATAGCTCAAGCATATTTTAAAAATCCTCTAAAACCAGAAGTTCAGATAGGTGTTGGTGATAATACAACTACACCTCTTGTACTTATAAAGGAAGTAGCTGATATATCACATATTAGTGTTAGTCTAAATGGGCTTACACAAATACCTAATGTAGATTATACTGTTAGTGGCACCGTATTAACATTTGATGAAGTGGTTGAACCACTTGTAGATATTGTAGTTTATCATTTAAATTATAATGATGAATATTCTGTACAAACGGGTGTGGGGGATGATACAACAACACCAGTTATATTAACACAGAATATTAATAATGCACAGGATATTATCGTCAGTCTAAATGGGCTTACACAAATACCTGATGTAGATTATACTGTTAGTGGCACCGTATTAACATTTGATGAAGTGGTTGATACTACTGAAAATATTGTTGTATATTATTTGGGTGATGGATTTACAAATTTTCAGGTAGGACAGGGAGATGACACAGCAACACCTATTACATTATCCCAAGAAGTACTTGGTAGTATTAATTCTTCAGAAAGTAAAACAGAGCATATTATGGTAATGTTAAATGGTGTTAGACAAAACCCAATTACCGATTTTACAATAGATGGTACTACTTTAACATTCGATGAACCTGTTGATATTTCTGATTCTGTTCTTGTATATTTCTTAGAAGAACAACAGCGTTCCTCCGGCCCAGATTTTGACTATGTTGCTGGAATTGCAGTAATTAAATCAGGAAGTGGATATGATAGTAATGAAGGAGTACCAAATATAACTATTTCTCCATCGGAAACGGGGGAAACAGTTATAGCAACAGTAGTTATGTTGAGGGGCCCATATTATACTCCTATCAACTCCACGGAATATAAGACAAATTTTCATTATACGGTGTTTAGAGGGAATAAGACTAACAGGGTTGTAGATCCAACAATAACTCAATATAAACTTATTCCTGACCCAAATAATCCTGATAGCTTTTTAGAAGCATCTCCTCCGTTTGTCATGCCTAAATTGCTTAAAGATGATGAGATTTTAGAAAATGTTTAGATAAGTATTATAAATACATAAATAAAGTATAACCAATATTAAAGGAATTACAATATGAGTGCAATAATCAACAATAGTTTCAGGAAATTTCAAGCTGATAGTTTTATAGCTAGTTTTACAGAAAAGGATGCTAATGACGCATTAAAAAATAATATTTATCTTGCAATTGGTAAAAATACCGAATGGAGTGGAACTACAGAAGATAATAAATCGGAATTTCGTGTAACTAGTTCTGTTAGTGCATCTGCAAGTGATACTAATATTCCATTGCCCGTAGATACCACACAGGCTCCATTTATTCATTGGGATGATATTGCATCTATAAAAAAGGTTACAGACGTTTCTCATGTAATTGCTAGGTATGATTGGACGAGTGGTACGGTATATCGTGCATATTCACATGATCGTGATGATATCATAGACAATGTTGATCCTGGCCAATCGGGACAATCAGTTGTCGGAGAGCCATTCTATGTTTTTACTGAGGATTTTAGAGTTTATAAATGTATCTCTAATAATAAGGGAGTTCCGTCTACCGAGAAACCTACTGGTGCTTCTACTGGATTAACCATCACCTCCGATGGATATATGTGGAAATTTATGTATGAGGTAGAACAAGCAGATGTACTTAAATATTTAACAAAAGATTGGATTCCTGCAAATACACCCGCAAAAGCAAATCAAATAGAACAGTTAGCAGTAGAAGGGGCAGCAGTTGATGGTTCGATAGATTATATTAAAGTTGTGGAAGGTGGTACTGGATATAGACATACTTTAGGAAATCCTGCTGCTAATCCTGCTACGGACAATCTTCCATTACAAAATGCTGCCGGGGGTGCTTCAACATTTGTTGCTGAACCCGCAGATGATTTCTATAATGGATTATCCGTATATATTACTTCCGGGCCAGGTGCTGGACAATTCAGGACTATTACTGATTATGATGGTAATACTAGAACTGCAACAATAACACCTGCTTGGGATTCAAACAATACCCCAACAACTGCAAGTGTTTATATAGTAGCACCAGAGGTTATTATTGACGGAACTGCTGGTACACAAATTCCTGGCGGTACTGGTATAACTGCAAGGGTTTCAAAATTAAGTGGGGCAGGTGCTGTTGAAGAAGTTATGATTGTTAATAGGACGCCTACTGGCAATACTAAGTATAGAAGAGCAACTGCTGTAGTTCAAGGTGGTAATGGTGCTGGTGCAGAATTAAAAGTAATTATAAATCCTCAAGGTGGGCATGGTTATGATTGTGTTACGGAGTTGGGTGGTGCTTTTGTAATGATGAATGTTCGATTGAGAGGAGAAGATGGTGAGGGTGATTTTTCGACAGGGGCCGATTCTGATTTTAGAAAAGTACATCTATTAGTAAATCCCAAATCTAGTACTGGTGATATGTCTGTAGCAACAGGGCCAACGTATAGTAAATCCGAATTACAAAAAGATACAGGATCGATTTTATATTCCGAATTTCGTCCTCCGATAAATAGATCACCAGATTCAACTGAAGATATTAAACTAGTAGTAGAATTCTAGTATATAAATAATTAAAAAAATAAAAGGTAATTATGTCTAATAACATTACAATCAATACAAATCAGAATCCTTATTTCGATGACTTTGATGATGATAAGAATTTTCATCAAGTTCTATATAAGCCATCACTTCCTGTGCAAGCTAGGGAACTAACTACTCAGCAGAGTATTCTACGAAATCAAGTAAAGAAGTTTGGTGATCATATTTTTAAGAATGGAAGTAAGGTATCTGGCGGAGAACTTGTTTTAAATTTAGATTTTGAGTATGTTAAATTAAAACCCCAATACAACGGCGTTGATATTAACGTAAGTGGATTTGCTGGAAAAACTGTAGTTGGTTCTCAAACGGGGTCAAGAGCTATTGTTTTAGGATCTAGTGATTTTGATTCTATTACAGGCGATCCAAATACTCTGTATGTTAAATATATTACAGGTGGTTCTGTTACTAATAGTGTACAGGGTGTTAGTGTAACTAATGGTGGTGATGGTTATACAGTTGCACCGACTGTTTCTATAAATGGCGGTGGTGGTATAGATGCAGAAGCAGAAGCTATTATTAGTAGTGGACAAGTTATTGCTGTTAATGTTACAAATCGTGGTACAGGATATACTAGTACTCCTTCTATAGCATTTATTGGTGGTAATGGGAATGGAGCAATTGCTGTTGCTACTAGAGAAACACAACCACAATTTCTTGCGGGTGAAAGATTATATTCATCTGATTTAATTATTTCTGCTGATGTAGTGGATGCAACACCGACAAGTATTCAATCTGTAACTGTTACTAAGGGTGGTACTGGATATACAGAAGCACCACTTGTTACTATTGCTAATGCTCCCACGGGTGGTACAAATGCAACTGCAAGTGCTACTATAAGTGGTGGTGTTGTGACTTCAGTTAATATTATTAGTCAAGGTTCAGGTTATACGGATTTACCAGCAGTAACTATTGAAGATGCACCTGCCGGGGGTGTTAATGCAACAGCAGAAAGTGTACTTGCAACAGCTGTAGGTAAAGGTAGTTCTGTTTCAATATCCGAGGGAGTATTTTATATCAATGGTAGTTTTATTAAAGTAGCAAAACAAACATTAGTGTTAGAAAAATATTTTAATAATCCAACCTATAAGGTTGGACTTTCTGCTTTAGAAAAAGTAATAAATTCTGGTGATGATGCTACTCTTCTTGATAATTCACAGGGTTCATCAAACTTTGCTGCGCCGGGTGCTGATAGATTACAAATATCTTTATCACTTTCGAAGAAAACTTTAACTTCTACAGATGATGCAGATTTCTATGAAATACTAAGGATTAATAAAGGATTTAAAGAAAAAAATATCCAAGTACCTATATATTCTGCTTTAGAAAATACTTTTGCTAGAAGGACATTTGACGAGTCAGGAAGTTATACTGTACGTTCATTTAACATTCAATTAAAAGATGATCCAGAAGATGATACAAAATTTATTGTACGGTTAGATCCTGGCAAAGCATTTATTGAAGGTTATGAGTTTGAAACATTAGTATCACAAGATATTAAATTAGATAAAGCAAGAGACACTATAGATGTTAGTGGGTTTGATAGACTTATGCAATACGGCAACTATGTCGTTTTGAAAGAGTTAGGTGGATTCTTTAATATTGCTGAGCATGTAGTGGTTGACTTACATAATGTTACTCATGCTAATATAGACGCTGGGAATTATGCTAATTCAAAAATAGGAGAAGCTAGAGTAAGAAATATTGATTTTTCTTCTTCTACTGCTGGTGCTGATAGATTATTTAATTTATATATCTATGATATAAAAATAATAAGTGAAACCTTTGGTGCAGTTGAATCTATTGTTTATACAGATGATGCTTCTGCTGGTACTGTTGTACTTGATGCAAGGGGAAATATTGATGATAGTGGTAAAGTTGGTGCTGATAGTAATGGCAGTACTTTACTTCACGAAACCTCAGACAATACTCTTGTATTTAAACTCCCACAAGATACAATTAAAACAATTCGTGGAATTAATAATGTAATAGATACTAATTATACTGTTAAAAAGGTTTTTCAGGCTGTAGCATTTACTAATGGTATTGCTACTATTGCTAGTGCTGGTGCTTCTGAAACCTTTATTGGTTCTGGTGTTTTGACTGATTCAGTTAAAAGAGAAAATTATTTAGCTGTTATTAAAAATTCTGGTACTTCTGGATTAATTGCTGGTAGTATAGTAAGATTTGATCAAAGCGGTACTACTATAACAGTAAACGGTCCTCAAAATACTTCAGTACAACTTAATGCTAACACTTCTTCAAATTTTACAGCAGATATTATTGCTACTATAAATGTTAGTGGTAAACAAGAAAGAGTAAAAAATCTAACAAATAATAGCACATTAACAATTGAGTCACCGAGTGATTCACCTACGGTATCACATTCACTTGAAAAGTCTGATGTTTTTAAAATTAAAGCAATATATGATTCAGGAGATACTGCTTCAGCTCCAGTAATTCCTACTCTTACTGTTGATTCTACAACAGATGCTTTGATACCTGGCGAAACTATTACAGGACAAACATCTGGTGCTAAAGGTACTGTAGTAATTGGTGAAAGCGATGCATCAACCGTTACCTTTGTTCCGACTTCTGGTACTTTTGTTTCTGAGAATGTTACGGGTGATTCTTCTGGTTTTACTAAAGTAGTTACTGGTGTATCTAATATAAATGATGATTTTCCAAGTAAGAATATTATATCACGATATTATGTTGATAGTGGACAAAGAGATAATTTATATGATTATGGAAGTATTAAATTGAAAGTAGGACAAACAGCACCGACAGGACAAATTACAGTCGTCTTTGATTATTTTACACATACTGGTACGGGATATCTTTCTGTTGATTCCTATACTGCTGCTATCGGGTTTGATAATATTCCAAAGTATTCAAGTCCAGTAACGGGTATAGAGGTAGAACTTAGAGATTGTGTTGATTTTAGGCCTAGAAGATCAGATAGTGATTCTAGTGTAATAGAAAATATAGAATTACCTGTACCAAATTCAAATTGGGAAGCAGATTTTAGTTATTTTCTTCCAAGAATAGATACCGTTTATATAAGTAGAGAAAGAAAGTTTGGCAATAATAAAGGTATTTCTTCTTTGACAGCAGTATCACCAACTAGGTTGGATGGTACTATGAGTTTATATACATTACATATTCCCGCATATACCTTTAAGGGAAAAAATGTAAGAGCAGAATATATTGAAAATAGAAGATATACAATGAGAGATATTGGTAAGTTGGAAAAACGAATAGCCAATGTCGAATATTACACATCATTATCATTATTAGAAAAAGATGCAGAAGCATTAGTCATTAAAGATACAGCAGGTCTTGATAGATTTAAAAATGGATTTTTGGTTGATGGATTTAATGGCCATAGTGTGGGTAATGTATTAAGTCCTGATTATCAATGTTCTATTGATTTTGATGAAAAAATATTACGTCCAAGGTTTGTTTCTAATATTACAGATTTAAATTATGATGAAACTGCATCAACGGGTGTTAAGAAAACTGGTGATTGTATCACGTTACCATATGATACTTCTTCATTTATATCACAACCAATTGCAAGTAAATCAATCAATGTAAATCCATTTGCTGTATTAGCATGGGTTGGTACTGTTGAACTATCACCTCCAAATGATAATTGGAATGATGTTACAACAAATCCAGAAGTTATTGTAAATCTTCAAGGTGAGAATGATGCATGGCAGAGTTTAGTAGGATTGTCATTTGGTACACAGTTTAATGATTGGCAAACATTTGGAACTGGTAGGGAAAGAGTTTTAGCATCAAGGGGTGGTAGGAGTGGTAGAGCTATCACAGTTTCACAGACAGTTGAAAGACAAACATTAGAATCTAGGACAGGTATTAGAAATGAAATTACTGGTTCTGATGCTGTAAGAAATAGCATCGGGGAAAGAACCGTTGATGTTTCCGTTATACCATTTATTCGAGCAAGAGATATTAGTGTTAATGTTAAGGGTTTAAAACCAAGTACGAGGGTGTATGCTTTCTTTGATGGGGAGCCGGTTTCAGCATATTGTACTCCTGACGGTGGTGTATTGGGTGGTTTTATCAATACTGATGAATCTGGTACTATTAGTAATTTAACATTCTCTATTCCTAATAATGATACAATAAGGTTTAGAACGGGAGAAAGACAATTCTTGTTAGCAGATAATGAATCGGGTGATTTAATTACTGCCGGGACATATGCTGAAGTTGTTTATCAAGCACAAGGACTATTGCAGACACGGGAGAATGTTGTTGTATCGACAAGAGTTCCGAGAATACAAACTTTTGCACAAGGCAGTGCTACAGAATTTAGAACTACTACAAATACATTTAATCGTGTCAATGTTGTTGGATGGGTTGATCCACTTGCGGAAACATTTCTGGTTGATTCAGCATTATATCCAGACGGAGTATTTTTGTCTGATATTGAATTATTTTTTAAATCAAAAGATGAAGATGGACTTCCTATAACATTACAGATTCGAGATACATTGAATGGTTATCCTGCTCAAACGGTTGTGCCGTTTTCTGATGTTACTTTATTTCCTAATAATATTAATTTGAGTGATGATGCAAGTGAAGCTACAAAGTTTACATTTCCATCATTGGTTTACTTACAGCCAGGAGAATATGCTATTGTAGTATTGAGTAATAGTTTAAAATATGAAGCATATATTTCAGAGATGGGTGAAAATCAAATTGGTACTGATAGAAAAATTTCAGAACAACCTTTTGCTGGTGTTTTCTTTAAATCACAGAATGCATCAACATGGAGTCCAGATCAGAATCAAGATTTAACTTTCAATATTAATATAGCAGAATTTGCTGTTGGGAATTCTGCTAATGCTGTTTTTAGAAATGGTAATTCTTCTTCAACAATTAAAGCTGATATTATTCAGATTGTACCACAAGAAGTTAGGATTAATAAAACTAATATTGCTTGGGGAGTTAAAACTAGAGATGCTGGTACAGATGCACTTGATACTGAATATAGTCCTATTATTCAAAATACAAATTTCTATTTGAATGATCAAAAACATATTACTTCTACACAAAATAGAATAGATTTTGAATCAAGAGCTCAACTTTCATCTTCTAGTAGATTTATTAGTCCTATTATTGATACTGCTAGAAATAGTGTTATTACTGTTGAGAATATTATCAATAATGTACAAGATGCTGATCAGATTGTGTCTGGTGGTGATGCAACTGCTAGATACATTACAAGAAGGGTAACATTAAAGGATGGGTTTGATGCTACAGATCTAGAAGTATTTCTTACTGCAAATCGTCCTGCTAATTCTAGGATATTTGTTTATTATAAAATATTATCTCAATTTGATACTACTTTGTTTGATGATAGACCTTGGACATTAATGAAAGAAGTATCAAATTCTAATAGTGTTTCTTCTACTGATGATGAAAGCGAATATTTAGAACTTGAGTTTTCTCCATTTGGTGAAAATAGTAATTATGTTTCTGATACTGTTACTTATGATAGTTTTAAAACATTTGCTGTTAAAATTGTTATGATTTCACCAAAGACAACAAAAGTACCATTGATAAAAGATTTGAGGGCTGTTGCATTAGCATAATATTATGGGAAATATAAAAATAAACGATTCACACTATATAAGGGATGCACATTCTAAAGCTGTACTTAATACGAATAGAAGAGCATTGGAAAATTATAAAATTGCAACAAAGAATAAGCAAATACAAATTGATGATATAAATAGAATGAAAGAAGATATTGCTGAACTTAAAGAAATGATAAAGACTTTATTAGGAAAACAAAATGGCTAAAATCGTACAGACAAGAAGGGGTACTACTGAACAACATAAAGGGTTTGGTGGACAAGAAGGTGAGATTACTGTTGATCTTACTGAAAGTACAATAAGGGTACATGATGGTACAATATTTCCCGAAAGCCAAGCATCTGGTTATCCACTTGCTAGAAGTGATATGGATAATGTTTCAAATACTGTTGGTATTATACAACTTAATGTTTCTGATGCTAATGCATCAGACGGACAAGTATTAGCTACAGACGGAACTGGTGGATTGAAATTTATTAGTTTATCAGAGGTTGAAGGTTCTTCTCTTTCTGGTGATGTTGCTGGTGCGATAGGTAGTACATCAATTCAGCCAAGTGCAGTCACAACAAATACTGTTGCTGATGGAAACATTACTAGAGATAAATTAGAAGATAATATTATTAATAATGCTAAGTTGGAAGATGATGCTGTACAAACGGGTAGTATTCTTAATGCAAATGTAACAAGAATAAAATTAGAAGCAGATATTATTGATAATACAAAACTGGATGACAATGCAGTACAAACAGAAAATATTGTTGATTCAAATATTGTAACTAATAAGATTGCTGATTTAAATGTAACACGACAAAAAATTGATAATGATGCAATTGATAATTCTAAGTTAGCTGATAACTCAGTGCAGACAGAGAATATTGTCGATGGTGCTGTTACAAATGATAAAATTGATACTATAGATGCTAATAAACTAACTGGTTCTCTTAGTAATGTTGATGGGAGTAATATAACAGGTTTACCTTATGATATTTCTTTTCTTGCAGGGTTTGATTCTGAAACATTACCAACTGATCTATTGTTACAAACGTATGCAGAAATGGTTATGGGTAGAACTGGAACATTTGAAGGAGAGTATGGTGTTATAGATACTGCTGGAACTGGTTCAACTGTTATTGTTGATGTATTAAAAAATAATACATCAATCTATTCCGTTAAACCAACATTTTCAGACGGAGAAGTTACTGTTATATCTGGTACTATTTCTACAAGTGGATTTATTGCTGGTGACAAAGTAACTTTTAAAGTAACACAAGTCGGTTCAACTACAGCAGGGCAAGGATTACGATTTATGTTGAAATGTAGAGTATAAAAAATAGGAAAACAATATGGCTAAACAAATCCAAATAAGAAGAGGTACTACTGTAGAACATACTACGTTTACAGGTGCTGATGGTGAAATAACTATTGATGGTGATAAGGATACATTGATAGTACATGATGGAAGCACAGCTGGAGGGTTTCCTTTAGCAAGACAAGATATGAGTAATGTTTCTAATACTATAGGACTTTCACAATTAGATATTACTAATTCAGGACAGCCAGGACAAGTATTACAAAAAGATAATGGAGAGACTTTAAGTTTTGTAAGTCTTCCTGATGGTGAGTTGACTGTTTTAGGTGGAGATTTAACTGGAACGATTGGTAATGCAGATATAAATGCTAATACTATTAGTGTAGAAGAATTAGATGTTACTGATTCAATTTCAGGAAGCTTTCTTACCACAAATGGAAATGGTGGATTATTTTTCTCAGATCCTCTTACACAGATAATCGTAAATGGTGAAGTTTTTGGGCCAATCGGAAATGTACAAATAAGTGATAATGTAATTACTAATGCTAACTTGACAGTAAATAGTGTATCAACAAATAATATTATTAATGGAAGTATAAATGACGATAAAATTGCAGATTCCTCAATTACAGATTCAAAAATTATAGGACTTGATGTTAGTAAGTTAGTTGCTGGTGGTACGTTGCCTGCATTAAAGGGCCCAGAAATTACAGAACTTCCTTATGATATTTCTTTTCTTGCAGGGTTTGATGGTGAAACATTACCAACAGATCTATTAGTTCAAATATATGGTGAAATGGTTATGGCAAGAAGTGGTACGTTTGATGGAGAAGCAGGATATATATCTACTACTAGTGATTCACAACCAGTATTAGTTGATGTAGAGAAAAATGGTACGTCAATATACTCAACCATACCATTCTTTCCTAATGGTGATGGGGCACAAAATATGTCAGCTGGTGTATTAGAAACTGATAATACTTTTGTATCTGGTGATAGGATAACATTTAGGGTTACACAAATTGGTTCTAGTGTTTTTGGACAGGGGTTAAGATTTACATTAAAATGTCGAGTATAAATAATATAAAATATAGGGTTAAGAGATTATGCCAGCTAAACAAGTAAAAATAAGAAGAGGTACAACAGCAGAACATAGTATCTTTACAGGAAAACAGGGAGAGATAACTGTAGACTTGGATAAAGATACACTTATTATACATGATGAAAGCACTGCGGGTGGACATCCTTTAGCTAAAGAGGATATGTCAAATGTGGTTGGACAAGTTGGACTACCACA
>Ga0209657_1002031_pt1 | contig 11676 bp, 4 predicted proteins | sample SaaInlV_100m_DNA_FD_184650 | JGI IMG/M metagenome (GOLD analysis project Ga0209657, IMG submission 184650) | Marine microbial communities from expanding oxygen minimum zones in the Saanich Inlet - SI037_S3LV_100m_DNA (SPAdes) (version 2) | ecosystem: Environmental > Aquatic > Marine > Intertidal... | reverse complement strand
TAACCAAAGCCCAAATCCTTTGTTCTATTTCTATCAGCCCTCGCATCTCTCCAAAAATCGTTTTGATAATTTGTTCTTTGTCTAACAGCAGCGGAGTATTTATTGATCTCGCGAGGATAAATATCTTGCTTGTATCTCAAAAACTCAAAGTAATCAACCTCGGAAGCGTTTGTTTCAAGGGCTCCGTTTAGATAAAGTTCCTTTATTTGTTCATAAACCTCATCATCCAAATCGTCAAGCAGCAAAAGCTTGTTGAGTTCTTCGTTTGTAAAATAGGTTATGTGATTTCCATAGTCAAAAGATAGTCCAAATCTATTAAAAGATTTAACCTTATCACCCTGTAGTGTTCCAAGATTATAAACCAACGGATGATAGCTTGAGACAACAGCAGGTTCCGTAAAGGTTACAAGGTCTCCAAACTTCTCTTGTATAAATAATACATTGTTGTTGGAATCTGTTATCTCTTTTTGCTCGGATCTCTTTGAGAAAGAAAGAAGATTGTTTTTTCTTTGGTATCTTGTTAAAGGGTTCTCGTGAATTCTTATTTGTTTGAATGTCGCGAAATTGTATGGTCCATTGCGGTGGAGGTTTATTGCAGGAAGCTTCTGGCTTTCAAGGATTCCTGCACCACCGACAAATCCGGTGTTGCTACTAAAGGGGGGCGTTCCAACGCCGTAAGTTATACTACCATTTCCATCGGAACCATTAAACAAATTGGTTATTGTAATTGTTTTGGTTCCAGCATCATTAGAAGCATTAAGATTTAGTCCCGGATAATTGTTTATTGCAGTACACATACGACTAAAATTATCGGCGTCGGCTCCTTGTCGAAGCCATTCATTAGCCGCCGGAGTACCAGATACGGCGGTAAATGTAATTGGTCCAACACCGCCTCCAAGATAGCCATCACTAACCGTTATTGTATCATTTACAGCAGAAGTGCCGGTATATACTATTGTAGCCACTGCGGGAGCGGAGTTAGCTAGATTGCTTGTTATAATATTATCAAAGACATCAGTCTCAAATGAACTACTAACCAAAGTATTTAAACCAACAAAGTCAACAAAAAGTGACATTATAAACTCCCTAAAATCTGTGACGCGGATGGAAATACAATAGCATCAACATAACCGCTTGATGAAGATACATAGCCATCAGATGGCGCAAATCCTAAAATTCTTTGGGTCAAATCTTCTCCAATTGATCCTGTAACCCAAGCATACTGAAAATCTGATTGTGGTATGCAGGATTGGTAGAACCCGTTATTATAAATAGTTCCAACATTCTGTCCGGCGGCAGTGGAACCACTTATATATCTTTTTGCTGTGTTTCTCTGAATCTTGTGGAATGAGGGAAAGGTTACATAGCTTTCAGGAGCAATTGGACCGGCGGCAGTTGCATTTATACTGCTATCATAGCCAAACTGGCCACTATGTCTTCGTAAGTGTGTTTGTAGGCCAAATCTTTGGTCATGAATATCATTAAGTCTTATTGTTCCTGCTTCTCCGGAGCCTGAGCCTCGGAGCAAAAGGTTTCTAAATGGAAGAGCATTGTATGCAGAGTATTCTTTCGCTGGTATGTCTAAGAAGACCTCGGACATTGTTTCAAAACCACCGGGAGCAGAGAAGCGAGTTGCAATAATAGAATCGGTGAATAAGTTCGGATCGTATTTGCTTTGCTCTCTTATGGATTCCGGAATACGATTTGTGTTATTAAAGTTTGATACGACATTTCCACCAGTTCCGGTTGAGGTACCAACCAACGATGCCTCTTGTGTTGTGTTTGGTAAATTTGAATAAAATGAAGGTAGTGCCGTAGAAGGTGTTAAAGCGCCACCTCTTTCGTGGTCTAGGCGACCTGTGGTCATAAATACTTCATAATTGTTCGAGAAGTTACCAGCGCGAGCAGAACCTGTTGTCGTTTTAATATTACGAACATTAAGAGGTCGTTTGGCTCTTTCATCGCGATAATGAACCGCATATTTACGATTATAATCAGGATAGGGTCCGCCGTAGTCAGGCCCAACAAAACCCATGGCTCCGTCATTAGATCCGGATTGCTGATAACTTGGGTCTGCATCAGAACATTCGTTAAGAAGAAGTCGCCAACCTTCAGGGCGAGTGTCCCAAGCATCAAGATTGTTTGTTGTCGTATTTAAAGAAGAAAATTTATTCAAATTAACATGGCGGGATTGATGTCCTCCGACCCATGTCTCAGTAAACGGGCCTTGCATCCCGATCTCATTTCCGGGCGCATAAGTATCCGAATGAATATTAGATAAAACAACACCAGATTTAAACTTTGAAACCACTTCTGCTTGATATCCAGTAGTAACTGACGCTGAAATAAGGTTGAGGGGCCAAGCGATTTCGCCTTTAACAACTGCATTATAATCTTCATCACTATTTCTAGCAGTGGCAGCACCCTGAGCAAGAGCAGATCGACGACCCGCTACAGTTGTCAGTCTCCATTTTCTTTTTTCATTTGGCTTCTCGACATCTATGCAATCGATAAAGGCTTCTGTTCCTTGACCTTCACCTAATCCAACAACAAGGACATTTTGTGGAATTCCCATTATTGCGCCTGTACTGACTGGTCCATGAATATATGTTGCATCCCATACGATGTCTCTATTCTTATTTTGAGAATAGTTGGTTCCACCATGGATGTTGTTGTCCATAACAACCGAAAACTTGTGTAATGAGCCAAAGTTTCTTAGGGCATAGGTGCTACCCGCATAAGCAGTCCCATCTTGCTCGAACTTCGCTAAATGTTTGCTATTATTACCAGAATTTAGGTTATCTAGCAATGTTTGGCGGTCGGTTATGTCTGTTCTTTCTTTTCTATGCTTTTGCCATAGGCAGTTTTCATTTTCATTGCCGTTTACGGGAGCATGACCAAACTTCCAACTATAAAATAATTCATTGATACCTCGGGCGTAACCTTCGGTTGCTGAAACATCGATGAGGATTGGGAACTTGCGATCAAGTTTGTTTCTTTCAAGCACATGGCTCTCAATTACATTTCTTGATGTCTCAGAGAATTTTGCTGATGCTGGGAATAATTGTCCCAAGGCATACATGATTGATGTATCAATCCATTTGTAAAACTCAAAGAATTTTTCGGGCTCAACTCGGTTCTCCATCTTCTCGAAGAATAAGCGAGCAAGTTTTTCCATTTCCTTGTATGATTTTTTATATCCGTCAATTGGATAACCAATAAGATCATTAAACTCAATGAGAGAGGCGAACATGTTAAGCATCTGTTGTGAGATAACACCATGATAGCTTTTCTCAAATGAATAGAAATTATCGCTTACATCGTCGTCTGTGAAGAGCATAGTGTTCGCATCGTTCTTAATGGTCACACCATCTGAAGACATGAGAACACCAAAGTTTCTCTGTTTGGCTGAGTAAAGGAATTGTCTATCTAGGGCTTTCGCTGAAGAGGTTATGAAATTTTGACCCTTGAAAGGATATTTATTTCCTGTAATTCCTCCGAGCCAAGAGTTCCTAGAAGCATTCTCTGTCGATCCAGAAGAAAAATCAAAGCCTGTAATCTCACCAGAAGCGTCTGAACCTGTAAGTGTGTCGAATCTCCAGTGGAGAGCGAGAGTTTCATAGTCCGTAAGTTCATGGTATGTTATGCCGGTATTGACATTATCTGGATTGAATGGAGTTTTCGTCCCAGCGTTGTCTGGATTGAAAGAATGATACTGAATTGTTTCGTCGTCTAGGTATGATTGCCAGTATTTTACATCAGTAACCGCTACATCTGACTTGAGAAGAGTTGACCCTGTAAAGTTTGTTTTGTGGGATCCGGCATAAAGGCGTTTTGATGAATCTAAAAACTTCTTCCCTATTGCGTTTGAAACACTAGCAGAGACTGAGAAGTTATTTTTTGTTGTATCGCCCTCTGAGTTATAACCCACAAACTCAACATAATATGAGTCTCCAGTTGAACCAGTGAGTCCATAAGTATATGGATACTTGTTATTCTTAACCCTAAAGGCAAAATTCCACTTATTATTTTCGTAAGTATTAAAATAGGTCGAAGATGTTAAATTAAAGCCACCATAAGAACTGGTTGCAACAAAATAAACATCTTTGCTTTCGTGTTCTGGTTTTACAGCATAGATTTTTAAATCTGTGTCTAAATCAGGGTGCCATGTATAATCGGCAACTGATGAGGTAAGGGCTCGATGGAAACCATAAACCGAAGCTGTATAAAATTGTTTTGGGAAATAGCCATCATCAAATTTTTCAAGCTGTAGCGGAAACACCGCTTCACATTCAACTGTGAGGGCTGTATATTGTTCTGTGGCTCCCTCAGAAGATGAGATGTAAGTAAAAGATGGATTACTAGAGGTTGTATTATAAATGGTCGCTTCAAGGTTATAGCGATTGTTTAGGTTGAGTGCTTTTTTCTCAACACTCGCGTATTCATAATTATCGAGGATCGTGTATGTTGAGTCATCAGCATATAAGCTTAGTCTCATGACCTCTGAGTCGATTCCAAAACAACGAAGAAGATTGCGGAAAGATTTCTCTGTTCCTTTCGACTTTAAAATGTATGTGAGGTTGTTATAGATGTTATGATAAATTCTATTCTTAACATCGGTGATATTCATCTCGAAGACTTCATTGTCGTCTTTTTGAAGCAGATAGTTTACAAGGTCTCCATCTGTGAATAGATTTGGAACGACGAAGCCACGAGATTCCAAAAGCTTTTGGGCGAATGGATATGGCTCTTCTGTCGTTGTTGGATATTTCTCATCAAAAATATTATTGACTTCGCCAATCTGTGCATTGAGGTTGTCAAAATAACTCGCCATTATCTGAGTGAATTTCTTAACTTGATTGTTGTAATTGTCTTGGTCTTTCTCTTGAAGCCATCCGGGAAGAAGGGCCATCATTTTTGATGTGCCTTCATTATCCTGAACAGAGCCGGTTGTTTTTAGAGTAGCAAGAGTTGATACAACATCTGGGTGAAACGAATAAATGATAGGATCTTTGAACTCTGTTCGAGCGTAACCAGATTGAACCATTGCTGATGTAGTCTGTCGGGCGCCAGTAGTGTAACCAACCCAAGAACCATTAGCAATCCGGCCAGAATAGTCAAGGATCTTGTTATCGATTGAGCTAGTTCCCGTAATTCCTTCGTTGAACTTGTAGTATAATCCAAGTGATCGGTTGTAATCAAATTCATTGGTTCCTCCACCAATTGGTATAAAGAAAGTATTCGCTACTTGTTTGTCTGTTCTCGCCTGTTTCCAATAACGGAATTCATCCATAGACCCGCTGAGTTTACCAGAGCCTGTGACATGAGCAAAATAAGAAGCAGATGGTGCTGTAACAAGGCCACCGAGCAACGAAATATTGCCGTTAATTGTGCTAACATTGTTTATTCCAACAGAACCATTGGAGTCAGTTGCTTTTTTAACACCATCAACATAGATTTTTGTTTCAATTCCAGCAGATTGAGAAGCAATTGTTAGGGCATAGTGGTGCCAACTTCCGTCTGCAAGAGAGGCAGTTGTAAAATTAACGATGGTCGGCTGATATTCTGAGAAACCTACGGTTCCAGATTGAGCAGTAATAAGGAAAGGATTTGCTCCGGCGGTGGTGCTTGATGTAAGCGCGATTGTTAATCGTCCGTAATCTGCTGATGAAGATAATTGATTATTCCAGAGATCAAAAATAACTTCTTTTTCGGTTTTTGTTGTATCAAATGCTTCTTTTTTCAGCCAGAATTCAACGGTTACACCCGGATCAAAATTCAATTCTAGGCTTGATTCAAGATCAGTTGAAGCATTATAATAATTTGAGCCGCTGAAGGCTTTGTAGATTGATTGGTTTGCAAATGTTGTGGATCCCGTATGAGGGCCGCCCTTGGTTGAGATGTATTCTGGTATGGTTGGTACGCCATATCCATCGTAGGAGGTAGATACCGCTTTACCTTGATAAGAAAAAATTACATGTCCGTTTGTTCTCGGGTAATGATTTTCAAAAATGTAGTCGTCTAGATAGGATGAGGATAGACGGAACTCTATCTTTTCTTTATCTGTTCCATCATATGGGTATTCATTGTAGATCCTGCTAAAAGCAAACTCATAATAAAGTTCTGCTGAACCAAATTTAGCAAAATTAGAGGCTGTTGCATAATCCAAACGAGGAACAAATTGATCGTTTAGTTCCTCTCTTCTTTTTATCGTCGCGACAGATTCTACATACTCTGCGGAGCTTGTGGCGTTATCAGCAGAAACAACAGAGGGATTTGTATTCTGTTTTTTAAAAAGATCTTGTAAGCTCATTCTGAAACCTTAAACTTGAACTCGTATGGTTGTTCTACATATGTTTGTCGATAATCCTCGTAGGTAGCAAATTTAAGTTTATATTCATATCCGGGTTCTAAGATGGCCATGTCAAAATTGAAATAGTTTCCATCATCGTTGTAAGAGAGTTGAGTACTCTTAATTGAACCGGTAGCATAATCGACAACGATAAAGTTGTCAACTGATCTTTCAACCTTATAATGCATTTGCTCTATGATTGTATTTGTAACAGTTGATTGAGCAACTGTATAAATATTTGGTGACCAATTTTTAGGTCTAACAAAAACATTAATGTTTGCTATCTCGTCTTTGTAATATTCTTTCTTATGATTTGTTAAAGAAATTATATATTTTGTATTTTGATTTATGACAGAAGCTGTTAAATTAAGAGCGGAAATTGATCCCGTGTGATACTCGATACTTCCGGAATACCAAACATCATATAATGATGATTCTGTTGTTTCGAGACAGACAGAGGCAGTATAGATTCCTGTATCAGACCAACCACCTGTTACTGGTGTGTCTATACATTGAGTTATTGCTGTTCCACCAAGAGTAGAATACAAATCAACATAAATCTCGCCGGTTCCAATAGCAGGAATGTTTTTTAATTGTCCTCGAACATAGTTGTAGAGGTATAGGGTATTCAGGTTGTCCGCTGCGGGAGCGAGAGATGAAGATGTGTAGAAGTTGCCTCGGTCGTCTTTGCGAGAAGCATCCCAGCGAGCCTCAATACAAGGTTTCTTAAACCAGAACTCGGTATTACGAGCGAAGAATCTCTTTGTAAAATATGATCTTGTGGATCCTGTTGTATTGTGAAAATCAGGTGAAACATTTGCTCCACTTGAATTTGAGTGATAAGGCTCATAGCTTTGAGACAACCTTATCAGGAACCCATAATTTTCATAATCTCCATCGAGCCATGATTCTACAACATCTGAAACATTAATATTTAAATCTTCGTTACCATTTGGGAAACTTTGGTCTACAATGGTACCTGTCAAGAAATCACCACCAAATGTTGTCCAAGAAGTTGCACCAGACCTTTTTATCCAGTTAGATCCAACCGCATCATATGTGAGGTCAGAATAATTATCCATGTCTAGACCGAAGCCTTCTTCCCACGAAGAAGAAATAGCATAAACTGAAATTGTATAGTCAGAAGGTAAGGTCTCCATTGAAGGAGCCTCTTTTAATGAAAGATAAAAATTAACAGATCCAGAGGCTGGGATTTCATTTGCTGTTCGCATTGTTGCAAAATCAGTAACAGGAAATTTGATTAAGCCTCGGGAGATCTCCGCTGACGATGTGTTATAATTGTTATAAAGGCCGTAGACCTCTATGATATCTGCTGCTCCCATGTTGGAACCAGTTGCTCGTGTTGCCGAAAAACCATTTGGTGTTGGTTCGTGAGCATTTGTTATTGTGTTATCAGCATTTGCATAAATTCGTTTAATCATTATCTTGCGATCCCTTTAATATCTAGATTGGGGAATTTTATCTCTATTATAGCATTTTTTGGCGCCTTAAGGAAGGTACCGTCACTAGACATCAATTCTTGTAATGAAATAGGAGAAGATGCGTAATTAGCAGCATTTTTGATGTTAAAAATAACATTTTGGACATCGATGATACCCTCAAGTTTATTTAGCTCTTTATAAATGTTTGCAACATAAAGAGGTTCTCCAATATACATCTTGTCTGAGAACATATTATTGAGTGTATTGAAGCAATCATTTAAAATAACTTGTTTATCATAAGTCGATTCAACAGAGACATAAAATGTAAAACCGACATTAATAATATAAGGATCGTAGATGTCAATGCTGTCATTAAGCATCTTATTTCTGTTTAGCCAAGTTTTAACATTTTGTTTTAAAGTATCATTTGATAATTGAAGGTTTCCATTATTATCCTCTGATATAAGATATAAACTTAACTTTCTATTTGAAGAAGATGGGTCGTTGATAACTCCCGCTCTTTTAATTGAGCCAAATTTTGGAGGCATCAAATAAATATAAGATTCATAGTCCTCGCGAGTTACTGCTCTATTTTGGGCGGCGTATGCGCCATAAGAGCGAACTCTTATTTCATCTGGTGAAGGTGTTGGAGTATTTCCAATAATTCTTTGATCATTTGTGACCTCTAGGGTACTTAAGACAAATGATGCTTGAACTGGATTGACCAATGAGCTATCTGGGTATTCATAAATCAATTCTTTAACTGAATTTAAAGAATTAGAAGGAACATTAACATCATCACCATTATTGGCGCCATAAACAATAGTCAAGGTTGTATTTTGAGGGGCAACACCGAGTTTGTTTGTATCCAATAATTTTGTAGGATCAAAAGCAGTATCTGTTATATAATTTTTGCCTGTCATCTTCAGGGCGACAGATGAAGGGTCGGCGACATTAATTTGAATATCTGCTTCATCATCAGAGCCATGGCCAAACACCATGTAGGTCCCTGTTGAATCTTGTTCTATAATGAAGCGACGAGGAACAATAAACGGCTTCATTAGTGATCTAACACCATCAGATGCAGCGTCTTTATTTGTAACCTCAATAAATACTGTATTTTGCGACAAATAATCAACCTGATAATATCTGTGGCCTTCGGCATCATAGACAGATATTATTTCGTTGATTGAAGAAGGGCCGATTCTTTCTCGGCGGAATCTCTGGAATGATCCAATTGTTAAATTTGTTCTGAATAATGTTCCAGATTTCACTTGACCTGTTGCTCTAACAGCATAGTAAGTTGGGCGCCCAGTTATTTCATCAACTCTGGCTACTACAACTTCATTTTTAGGATCACCAAAGTCAACATCTTCTGTTAACATAAAGGTTGTTCCGGTTGAGGAATTTATCTTCGTTCCTGTCTTGACTCTTAAAAGATAATTTGAATCAGGGCCGAGTCCAGAAGAAGCAGCAGGAATTAGAACATAAAATGTTGCAATTCCATAAGCAGATGGCCTTCCATAAAAATTGTATCCATTTCTCTTGGCGTGACGACGGATGTTATCATATTCTATTGAGGTTTCTAAAAAACTCTCATTTACTTGATAATCTAGATAAAATGATAAGATATCGCCGACATAGGCGACGGAATCAAACATCATAGAGCCAAACGACCCTTCACGGAAATCATTGTATGAATTCGGATAGTATCTTTTTGCGTGATTCACAAGGTCTGACTTAATAGAATCAAAATCCCTACTTGTGTATTTTATCAATTTTTTATTTTTCATCTAAAAGATTCCTATACATATACAGCAGATGGCTGTGATCCTAAGTCTGCACTCAATAAATACTCTTCAATAGTTTTATTTGGATTTAAATATTTTATTGAAACAGCCACAGAGTTCGCATCGACACCACTAAGATCAACAGCGACATTTAAAATTTGTATTCCTTGGGCGTACTGTGATAATTGGCTCCCTATAGCACTTTCCAAATCATAAAAACTGTTTTGGGGCTCGAATAAGAACGATCTAAGGCCAACACCAAAATTTGGATCAGATAATTTCTCTCCCGGATTTGTCATAAGAATATTTTCAAATAAAAAGTTGGCTGCGACCTTTGGATCGGTTATGGTTGGGTTCGCTGCATCCGATAAACCTTGTGGTATTTCAGAGTGAAGAACCGGTGCTTGCGAGCCTGTGATGCTTATTGGGATGTTGCTTGGAGAAAAAGTCACTTAAAAACCCTCCTACTAATTACAATTTTATGAGATTTTGGACCGATTAGTCGTTATCTTCACAACGATAATCTCTTAATCTTCGTCTTTTCCACCAAGGTAGTCGGAAAGGAAGCCTAAATTTGAATGGATTAAATAGCCTCATGAACTCAAATAAGTCGTCATCGCCTTCCTCATCTAGGAAATCATTCTGATTATAGAAGTTTACAAAAATCTTTCTAGCTTTCTTTTTAGACTTGCTATAAAGGTTGAAGTCAAAACCAGCATCATCGCCGTCTATATCTGTTCTGTTATCATCATCATCATCATCATCTCCGGGGTCATCTCTTTCGGCGTCAGAAAGTCCCCAAGATGCCTGAAAGCCAAAGTTTGAATAAAGAGCAAACATAGACATATATGTTGGGATAGGTATTGCTGTATTGAATAAGAATTTATATTCTTCATTTTCTTCAAGTTCTCGGAACATACAATATAAATCAAACGCTTGAGGTCCATCAAAGAAATTTACATCAGATAAAACTTGATCTTTTATTTCTATCTCGGTGTTAATAAGTGGGATCATAAATGAAGAGTTTTGTATGCCTTCGACCGGCTTGAGTTTGAAAGCTTTATTTAGCCTTGCCGTCTCATTAGAAACACTAAGTTGGTTCGCTGGTAGATTACTGGATGGGAAATAGCAAATTCTCAATCCGTAAGATAAGCCGGTCTCTCCCTTTATATTTATAGGTTGTAAATCTTCCACAGAAAAGTCAACCATTTCCTCGGTTATTTCAAGCCTTTGTAACATAACTTGAGGCGTTAATACTTTCACATCTTTTGAAAGACCTAATGCCCACAATCCTCTTAATGTTAATCCTTTAGCTACCAGTTCCTCAATTGAAAGCGAATAAATAAATTCTAAATCACCAAAGTAATCGGAGATTTTTTTATCTTGATCTAGGTTTCCTAAGTATTGTTGGAACTTTTCCATATTAACAACACCGAAAAGATTTTGGTCTCTAGATGCAACTTGGACATTAATAATCTCTTTATCCTTAACTCGAATATATCTTTCAACGATAAAGCGACCCTTTGAATTTATCATATCGATTTGAGCTTGTGCTGCTTCTTCAGCTTCTCTTCGATCTGCATTATTACTTAAGGCAGCGGCTCCACCGGCGGCGGCGGCACCGAGAGGTCCAGCCACTGCTCCACCAACGGCAGCGGCACCAGCGATACTAGTTCCTTCAATTTCTTCCGCTTGCGTAGCCCCTCGCATAGGATTTGCAGAAAAAATGTCGTGTTGAACATCATGGACCGTTCCAAAATCTGCTTCTCCATTTACATTAAGTTCTACGAGCGGTTGACGGAGGCCATATTTAAATTTAGGTGATACAGAAATATTTGGATCTTGCAACATATAGGGCACCAATCTATGTATTGGTGGTTTTGGTTTTACTTTTCTGTCTAATTGTTTATAGAGTTTGTCTGCTTCATATTTGATGAATTCTGATAAGACTTCCATTGCTTGTTTCTTAACAAGGCGGACACAAAAGATCTTACTAACTAATCTAAGATATTTTAGATACCTATCGGTCTTGCGAACATATTTTAACTTAATTGTGTTATCAGATCTAAAAATTGCCTCTCCCCAACCTTGA
>Ga0209657_1002019_pt1 | contig 11719 bp, 13 predicted proteins | sample SaaInlV_100m_DNA_FD_184650 | JGI IMG/M metagenome (GOLD analysis project Ga0209657, IMG submission 184650) | Marine microbial communities from expanding oxygen minimum zones in the Saanich Inlet - SI037_S3LV_100m_DNA (SPAdes) (version 2) | ecosystem: Environmental > Aquatic > Marine > Intertidal... | reverse complement strand
AGATTGACAAGTCCAGTAACCAAAAGTCTTATCGCCAGAATAAAAATCAAGAATGGTTGGCACAAGTAGTAATTTTTTATACATAATACTAACCATAAATAAGGAAAAATAATACAATGGATATGAAAAATTTTCACAATTGGGTCAATGCGACTCAAAAAACAAACCTAGAAATGACCGATACTCAAAGGCAATTCGGATTCAATACCTCAAATATTGAACGCAAAATAGTCGAAGAAGACCAAGAAACATCTCCAGAAATGACTGACACTGATGGGGAAGTTACATTGGAAGACTAAAGGAAAAGAAGTAACATCAACAAACAATAAGAATCCTCTTACAGAAGTGTAGGAGGTTTTTTTTATAAATTTCAAATAAAAATGCCATTTATGGTTCACAAATTCCATAAATAGTCATAGTAGGAGTATGGAAAACTTATTTAGGTATCTCTCAGCATCTTTGTTATTAATTGTAGGGTGTCAAACACCTCGTGCGTCCATCCTACCCCCTCAAATCACCACCGACATCGTTATAGATGTTACACCACCGAAGGTTTCAAACCCTCTTGACAGGTGGTTCACCCCAACAACTGAAGAAAACGACCCATATCCATCTGTGTGTAGTTTGCATAGAAAAGATGGCTCTATGATAGGTTCTGCAATTCTCATAGAGAAGGATGTTGCTCTAACGGCTGCCCATTGTCTAGATGGCGATGATGTCTTCTCGATTGTCATAGGTGAAGAAGAAATTATGGTGAAAGACACAATCTTACACCCTAGTTACAGCACCACATCCTTTTCTGTGAGTAACGATGTTGGTTTAGTATTCCTTGAATGCGAAAGCCAATACGAACCCGCAACAATTGGATGCGTAGAGTGGATGCATAGATATCAAAACATTACTACAGTAGGATATTCGCGAGGGTATAAGAAATATAGTAAGAGGTGGGTGTTTACATACTTTGGCACACTAATAGAAGAACCGAATAAAATTAAATTCATACCACGAGATGCAAGCATATGGTTCGGAGATTCTGGTGGTGGGGTGTTCGCAAAATTTGAAGGTAAGGAATATGTCGTAGGAATCATAAGCACATTCACTATGATGCGTGTGTTTGAAAATAAAGAATTGGTCACAGAGTGTTCTGCAACCAACATAGCAAATTACATAGATTGGATAGAAGGGAGTATTGCAAATGGACAGATGGAACAACTTGAAGAAACTGTTGAGGATGGACGGTAGTGTGGGAGAACGTATTGGAACTGGCGTTTTTATTGTCGGTGGTTTTATTGTTGGATTGTGGCTCGGAAGACAAATCCTAGAACTTATATAACTTATATAAATAGTCACAGATGATTATTGCAGGAATAGATTACAGTTTACGAGGACCAGCCGTTTGTATATACAACAACGAGAACGGTTGTTTCTCATTTGCAAATTGCAGTTTCTATTTCCTTACCAACACACAGAAATATGCAACAATGTTCAACGATAATATATTCGGTGAACGGTTCAATCAATGGAATTGTGAAACTTCACGATATGAAACCATTGCAGATTGGGCGTGTGATAGAATAACAGGATGTGAACAAATTGCATTAGAGGGATATGCCTTCGGTGCAAAGGGAAATAGATTATTTCAAATTGCAGAAAACACGGGCATACTCAAATATAAAATATACCAAAAAGGCATTCCTGTCGAAGTGGTTGCGCCAACAGCAGTAAAGAAGTTTGCAACTAGCAAAGGCAACGCATCAAAGATGGACATGCACAGTGCATTCCTTAAACATACGAGTATAGATTTAAAGAAAATGATTTCACCCGACCAAAAAGACATATCGAATCCTGTTTCGGATATTGTCGATTCTTATTACATTTGTAAATTGTTACACAGTAAACTATCTGAGTAGATATGACATCTCGCCAGTATTATCGTCTTGTACGATAATTGATTTACCTGGATTCTTATGTGCATATGAACGAATTGATTGATTTTCAATTTCATCCATGTTCAGTTTTCTTTTCCACCGTTCGTGTTTCTTTCTGCCCTGTAAGCAGTTGCAGTATTCTTCTGATGATACTTTGAATATCCTTGCACCTGCGAATGTTGCAGGTGTTTCGTCTTTACTTGTGGCAGGTGGACCAGTTTGCATATTTTCTTCAACGGATTCTTTAACTTTATCATCAGCAATTCCGCCTGTTATACCTGCTCGTCTTTGAACTTTTGGTTTCTTTGACACTGGTGGCTTACCGTCAAGTCCTGCAATGTTTTCACCACCACCTGCAACATTAGCAATGGCATCTTCTTTTGTTATTACCTTTTCTTCTCCAAGAAAATCAATCTTGAATAGTGGTATGCCAAGAATTTCATCGAATGCTTTTATATTTTCTTCTATGAATATATTTTTACCTTCTATGATATACAATCCTCTTTTGATATTAGCATCTCGCATTTCAAAAGATTCATTGAGCATCATCGAATCAACATCACATCCATTTTCTTTTAGAAAGTCCAAGAACATATCTTCTATTAATGTTCCTGTTGTTCCTTCTGGGTCTGCCTGTTCTTTGATTAGATATAAAGCGGCGGCAAAACTTGCAAGTCGTGATTTGAATATAGGAAGTTTTTCAAGAATCTTTTTAAGATTCCAAATGAGTCTATGAAATATAGTATATGACTTTTTTTCTTCGCTCGTTCTAAGGTCTTTCATTTTCTTTAAGACTTTACCATCCTTATCAATGATACCAAATTTGAACGCATCCGTGTCCTCCCATGGCATAGAAAGAATCTTAATAAACTTATATGCTACAAATGCGTTGAATATTCCCATACTAGAGTTTCCTTAAATTATCAATGATTATATTGTCAAGAGGAACGATATCATATTGTGGTTCATCGATAGGAATATATTGCAGAAACACCAAGAATGTTTTCAGCAACGAATGTAAATCTTTTTCTAGTTTATAGAATAACATATTAACCGACCCTTCTACACCAAATACATTTGCAACAACGATTATGTGATTAAGTATGAGTCTTTCTTTAAGAATACCCGTTTTATGGTATCGTCTTAATAATCTCTTTACATACTTAATTCTATTCAAATCTTCCTGAAACTCTTCCATGCCCATACATTGGGGATTTTCGTATAACTTCATGGCATACATCATAAAATTATTTTCATTTAGATTGGTAGACTTCATCATCACCTGTTGCATTATTATTGGTTACTGCCCTTTTGTTTCTGCTTGTTTTACAATCTTTGCACCGATTCGATACAATCCACTTTCTGCAACAGTGTATTCGATTTGCATTGACAATCCGTATCCTAGTTTTGGTGTAATGCCGTCATCTTCTGACACGCCACCCTTTTCCATGTCCCAACCAGAACGACCACCGAACAGAGTAAGGGGATATTCTTCTATCCCTTCTGCTACCGTACCGTTTGCCTGGAAGTCAAAGTGCAACCCACAAGTATTTAATCTTGCACGAAGTTGTGACACTGCCTGACGGGGGTTCATATATTCTTGTGTTGTATATTGTTCAATGAACGCATTTACTGCGCCTAATGCTTCTGGGTTTCCAAGGTCATGCAGAGGTACATTACTGTCCCTTGCATCCCTGCCTGTATGTTTCATTCCAGATGGTGTATATTCACCTTGCTCTGATAATGTATTTTTAAAATCTTTATATGTTTTCATTTTTTCTCCTCTTGAGTTTATATATGATTCGTTGTAAGGATAACCTTTACCTGATAGGGGCATATTGATACCCAGTTTCTTTGCCTGTGCTGGACTCATCTGCTCTGTAATAGATTCTGTGACAAGTTTACCTTTGTTCTTCTTCGCATACTTTGCAAGTCCACTATTATTGACTGCTTTACTACCAGGCAATTTTTGAACTTCTACTCTTGAACCTGCAATCTGATTTCCGATGGCAATGGCAGCATTTTCAATATCATGAACGAATTGAGATGCATCAGAATTCTTAGAGAATTTGTATATTAAAGTATCATGTAGTTTTTGTTTCTTTTGACCTTTATATGCCTTCTTCCATCTTGCAAATTCTCTGTCGCTCATCGGTCCAGTATTTGCTTCATCCAGTTCAACGGATTCTTTGATACCAAGTTTTTTATTAATGTAAAGGGCAACTGATTGAGGAGTACCTTCAAACTCTCCATCACCGTGGTCAAAAGTAACCCTCACATTCCCGTGTTTGCGAGTTGTCAGAAGCATATGCTTATATGGAGTTTTGGTAACTCCACCACCCTTTTTGATGTTGATACCATAACCTTTTTTAGAACCGATTTTGGCATTCTTTATTACACTGTCTGCTGTCCACGCTTCATCCAAATGTTCAACGGATTCAGTTATGGTACTCAAAAGTTCTTTATTCTTTTTACGAAATTTAGTTCTTGCAGCCACAGTATTAAATTTAAAAACTACTCTCTTGTTTACTCTGTCTACTTTTCCACCAAGTTTGGTAAGTTTTGTGACTTGCTTGTTATCTTTCATAGGATATGTGAGTGAAAATCCTGTTGCCACTGGCAGTGGAGAATGTCTTTCATCTAGTAGTGTTTTGAATTTTTCGTAATCCATAATCGTGTCCTCATTGTTTGTATACTTTTCTACAGGTTGTCCCTGAGTCAACATTTGACGATTTTCTCTTGATTCGTCTGTGCCATCTTCGACCGGGAGTTTCTTCTTTTTATTTATGTTATCAACCTTTTCGGTAATCTTCATTCGTTTACGCAACGAATTGTACAATTTCTTACTAAGAGTTGCATTTGCCGTAGAAGGCAATCCCTTGACGAATAATGCAAAGTCGCCGTCCGATGCCGCTTTACGCATCTTTGATGCAGACATTCCTGTTACGTCTTCTGCATCAGGGTCACGTTTACCTGCACTCACTACCTTGAATGAGTCGAATTGGTATCCGTCATCTCCAATATACTTGACAATCCTTTTACGGAATTCACCAACTCTATCCCCACCCACAACCATGATGACATGTTTATATCCCCCGTCACTCAAAGATTGTAGTGCCTCAAACGGAGTGCGAATAGATGAATCGGTCGAAATGTCCATACCTTTAAAGAACTTCTTCATGTATGATACTTTTTCTTTGTGGGACAGTGGATTCTTTTTCTTATCGTTAGTTGAACTGGTAAATATCCGATGCTCTGAGTTCGCCTTCTTTGCAACGGATTTAACCTTGTCCATGAGTAATTGATGCCCTGCGGTTGGGGGTTGGAATCTACCAAAAGTGAAGACGATAGCCTTCCCCTTTTCTTCCAATATGGTTTTACTTTTCTTTTTCATAAATAGTTCACCGATATTATCACCTCCGATACTTCTAACCAACCGCAGGTCATCAATATTTTTTAATTACTGATTCCAAGGAAATTTTGCTTTTACCCAGTTCCACATAGGGGCGCCAATAAATGCTCCCGCCACGAATACCAATGCGGTAAACCAAATTGTTCCTAAAAATCCTGCCGTGCTTGCTAAAGTAGTCATAATGATTCTCCTTGTTTTCTACTTGTTGCCATGTCCTATCTCTTTTATTATTTATACTGAATTAAGTCCAGTTCTTTGCTACATTAAAGTTTTGCATACTAAATTCTAACCTGTCCACAAATTTGAGTGCCCTGTTGCTCATTCGGTCTACTGCGACAAATCCCTCTGGTGCAGTGACATCGAATCCGTTATCTGTTTTAATAAAAGTACCTATACTCTTAATCTTTTCTAATTTCTTCACTATAAGAATCTTGGCATCGGTCAATGCGCCATGAAGTTCAAAGACAGAATCCAATTTTGTAGAATTTTTGGATAAATATCCAACTAATTTTTTTCTTAAATCGTCTTTTTTCTTCTTCGCTGCATCAGTTTTTAATTTGTCTATGGCTTCCTGCAATTTGTCATTTATATAATTTTTAAATTCCTTCGCAGAAAGTTTTGTAACCCCTTCGCGGACTTTACTGTTACCATAAACTTTAATTAAACCTATCAATGATGAATTGGCTGCCAACTCATCGATAAAATCCTTAGAATCCTCTAATAGTGTTTTGATATTTTCGATGTTAGCATATGAATCATCTGTTTCAGATTTTGTAAGGGTAGAAGAACCAGTAGTATCTCTAAAGTCTGCATCCTGATACCATACTAAACTTGATTTTTTAAATCTCTTTATGTTGGGAGTAAACGATGCCTTCATGTTCGACATAGTTCTACCTGTATATCTTGTATGAAACACAATACCAATTTTTGAATTGTTTATTTCTTTACCAAAGTCTGAATCAACTGGTACTGCATAGGTAATTGTGTTGGGGGTAAATGTATAATACCGTTCACCGCCTATTGTTTGGGTTTTAATATCTCCGGGAGTAAACATTAAATCGCCTTGGACTATACCCTTTATGTTTAGTTTCTTTAGATACTTCAATGCATATTGCAGTTTGGATACTAATCCGCCCTCATGATTCTTTTTAATGTCTGCATTGGTATAATTTATTTTGGGTGTCTTGTTGAATATACTTTTCGACCCTACAAAGAACTTTCCTGTTTCTGGATGTATACCACAGAACACAGCAGGAGCGCCGTCCCACTTGACCGTGACATCTATACCCTTAGAAGAATTCCCACTCAACATATCCGTCACCGATTCAAGAAAACGAATCGCTTCCTCTACTCCTTTTGACCCATCATTGAACAAGGAATCTTCAAGGTGTTCCATGTGAAGATTTTTTGCCTCTGAAAGGTGTTGCTTGAAGGATTTCAATTCACTTTCTCCATTTGTTATTATCTCTACCTCTATTCTTTTTTGCTGATAATACTCTCAAATTTCCACTGTCATTATTTTGCGGATTGCCATCTTTATGGTCTACGTCTTTACCGTCACCCTTGCAGACACGACCATCTTTTTCTAGTTGTCTTCTTGCAAGAACTCGTTTACTTCTATTTGCTCTCTGTTCTGGTGTACTGTGATATTTCTCGTATTCTTTCTTATAATCTCTTTCATTCTCTGAAATAAAATCGCCCCAAGTCAAGAATCCTTCTTTTTTAAACTTTTGGTGAATACTTTTTCTTTTTGCCATAGACTTTTTTCGTTTTAGATTAGCCATTGCTCTCTTTGATTTTGCTTTCTTTGCAGACTTTCTTGCCTGTTTTTCCTTCTTCATCTGTACACCAGCAGAAACCTTCACGCACTTCTTACTACCCGGTTTTTCTAAATCATATCCTGTTTCTGGACAGACAAATTTTTTGATTTTCTTACCCTTACGAATGACCACCTTCTTCACAGCCTTCTTTTCGGTAAATAATTCTGGGTTTTTATCTTTGAACGAATCCATAGGTTCTCCTAAACAATAGAGGTTTCTTATAGTATATATAATATGTAAGTAGAGTATAAACTATAATAGGAGAGTAAAAATCAATGTCAACTGAAAGTTACAAACAAGCACACAGCATTACCCCAAGCGATTCAATCTACGACCTAGTACCAAAGGGGAAATGTAGAGCAATTTATGTTGGAATGGGTCCAAATGGTGTTACTGCTGATATTACTATAAAAACACCAGAAGCAAATTATAACTATGCTGATTCAACTTCACATCACGGTGTGACTGGCGGTACAGTGGTTAAATTTGGAAATTGGCCGGTTGGTACTATCTTACCAGTAGTAGCAACTCATGTAAAATCAACTGGAACTGACGCTACTGAAATCGTTGGTTTGTATTGATTTATATTTTTTAATACAATTATACAATTTTTTAGTATATCTGATGGGATTGTCCACGAATGATTGGACAGCCCCATCTTCTGATGATATTAAAATAACTATGTTATCAATCTTTATGCCGGTTCTTTCATGAAACATAATGGCATATGCCGTTGCTTGCATGAAGTAATTATCAATATCTTCTTTTCGTTTTTCTCTTGTAGAACCCTTGAAGTCGATGATTGACTTTTTACCGTCATAATCCGCCACACAGTCCACCCTGCCCGCAAGACCGAGCAAAGAAGAATACAACGGTACTTCTTGTGCAACGATGTTGTCTATCTTATGAAGTTCTGGTTTAATTTGCTCGAATAGAATCCTGTCCAACGGACTGGCATTATTGAGATAAACGGAGTCATTTTGAAGATACTTTTCTATTGTATCGTGAAATCTATTTCCCCTGTTTAATACTCGTCTTGATTCTCTTGGATTCTTTTTACGCCATTCTGCGAAGAATGCCTTTTTCTCGAATCCTGTAACCGTAGTGACACTTGGATATTTATGCCCATCTGGTGTGCTGTAGAACCGTGTTCCGTCAGTGCCAGTTGTGGCTGGACAATCTTCAAATGTATAATCTAGGTCTTTGTGTTCAAATTTGTGTTCAAAGGTCTTTGTGTGCATAATATAATGATACCATAATTTTAGTCAATGTCAATGATTGTTTTCAGGATTGAGTTTAGTTTATTGTCGGATTGTAGATATTGCCCTTGGAATTGATGGTCAATAGATTCTGTGGAAATTACCTTGCCTTTGGCATCTTTTACTGTAATCGTTGCCCCTTTATGGGATTGCTTCAGAAACTTTACTACATCTTTAATTTCACGCTTTGAAACTGGCATAGTTTCTACTATCTTTTTGTTCTTTGTTGCAGTAATAGTATAATCGGATTTGGCTTCATTCATATCTTTCATTAATGCCTTGACTGTCTTGAGGTCAATCTTCATAATCTTTGCAATCTGTTGGGCAGTTTTGCCTTCCTTGACAAGCATATGGAATTCTGACATCTTACTTTCATCCAAGTCTTCACCATAAGACGATGCAATTCCGACCATTTTATTATATTTTAGTATTTTTTTCTTGTCATCCTTCTTTTTCTTTCTTTCACTCCGGCTAAACTTATCCATCTTTATCTTTTTAAGAAATGGTTTCTCGTCCAGTTCAACGGATTCATCCATAAGACCTTTAAGAGTTTTAGTGTCCTTGGAATTGAGTTTGAGTTTTTTCGCAATTTCATCAGAAGATGCACCTTCTTTATCCCACATTTTCATGATGGTAGTGCCGTATTTTTTCAGTAACTCCAGTTGCTTCCCTTCATCCAGTTCAACTGATTCTATCTTCAAAGAATGAACAGGATGACCTGCCTTTTCGAGTTTTGTTACTTCTTTTTTTATTTCTTGATTGATTAGAACGACTGCTCTCCAAGAAGGGTTTTTAACTCCTGACTTATCTGCCGCTTTATCAATTTGTTCTATTTCTTTTGTTCGTTTTCTCAGAAGGTCAAGTAGTTTTACATATTTGCGTTCATTCAGGTCAACGGATTCTTTGACAACTTCCATATTACCCTTCATTTGATTGCCGGGTGGTCTAGATTTTGGAACTTCCATGATTGCAAGATTACCTATTAGACTCTTTCTACGGTATTGGTTTTTGATGTATTGCCGTGCTTGTTTTTCTGTAGGGAATGCTTTGATGAGCATTTTGCTTGCAGTTGCAACAACAGCAAATTCAGTAGTGGCTTCATCCAGTTCAACGGATTCCATTGTGTTTGGTGGAACAAGTTTATGTTGTTTTGCAAATTTCATTGCGCCAGAAATGCTGGGATGACTACCGTGATATGCGAACATCTTGATGCGACCCTTCATTGGGTCACTGATAGTTGCCATTAAGTATCCGTCTTGGTTGCTACCCTTGTTGGGGTTTCTAATTACAACAAATCTCGCACTCTTATGGAGAGTAGATAATACATTATTATGAATCAATGCCTTACCACTTTCGATATGTGCTTTGGTTTTCTTATCCGCAGGGATGTTCGTGTCCCCACCGAATCGTTGACTTGCTTCATCCAGTTCAACGGATTCTTTCAGTCCAAGTGCTTTTACCCATACATCTGCACTTGCACTGATGATTTTGTCACTGATATTACCATAAGAGATGTCATCCCTATTTTTGATATTTGCTTTGGGATACATGACATCTGCCATCATCACACGCAATTTGTTGTCAATGTTTCCGTGGGCGATTACAGCGATGAAACGAGTCTTACCGCCCTTTGAACGGACAACAAGTTTACCTGTTGTGTATTTCTTTACTGCTTGCTTTACTTGCTTTGCAATTGCGGCGGTATTATCTGCTTCATCCAGATGGTTTTTGCCCTCTGCTATATTTAAGATAGCATCATTCAATGATAGTCTTGTTTTTGTGTCCATTTAGGTCTAAACTCCTTTAATAGTATTATGTATATAAAAAAGACCCCAAGGATTTATTTCCAAGGGGTCTTTTTAGTTTGATTACAGTCTGTAATCTATATTAAAATCTAATTTGTAACTGAGTACGAATAAGGTATTCACCTTCTTCTGCGGTGGAATCCCACCCAGTCGTACCTAAGTTCCAACCACCATCAATGCCGTTTAGTGACTTACTGAAATCAGTAGTCCACTTAACATTATCATTGAGTGCATAGTTGACACCAACCGTTACAATGCTAAGATTGGTTGCAACATCTTGAAGATGTCCTTGTTCGTATTGAACAAAACCTTGCATAGCATCGGTGCATTGATATGAGGCAGTCCATACTGTTCCCCAATCGTCACCATTCACATCGTCCATTGTTGCAACATAAGCACCAGTGAAATCAAATCCACCTGCACTGAATGTGGCATCAGCAGTCCAAGTGTTGTAATCAGAAACAACGAGGTCGTTGTGCGAAACAGCAACACCCATGTTTATCCAATTAGCAGGACTAAAGTCTAGACGACCAGTAAGTGCATAACCATTCTGAACTCCTGCACCATTTGCAGTATTGAATCCATCTGTGTATGCAACAGTTACACCACCAAGAGCAGTTTGATATCCGTATTGGACACCTTGACTACGACCTTGACCGAACTGATTTGAGATAACAGAACGCTCTGTTGCAAGAGTGTCTGCACTAGATGTTAGAACTTCCTTCATGAAAGGACTTTTAAACTGACCAACACGGAATCCGCGTCCATCAGCATATGCATCCATTAATGTGAAGTTACCGCCATCTGTCCATTGACCGCCTACTTTGTAGGACCAGTCGTAAACATCACCAGAGATGTCAAGACGAGTTCGTGGAATATTAAATCCATGATTGTTGTCTACACCTTCTGTTGCGTTTTGCTTGTAAGTCCAACGAGATTGAACCCAACCGTGAACATTTACAGTAACGGCAGAACCGTCACCAAGCAAATTTGCACGATTATCTGCATCAGCAAGAACATCATGGACTAGTGAACGAACTTCGTCTGCACGAGTATCGTTCATCCAATTTGAATCGGATGAACCTAGTTCAGCAATCCTTGCTTCGGCTGCTTCAAGTCGTTCTTGAAGGTCTGCATTCGTATCAGCACCGGCAACACCACACGCAAATCCTGCGAGTAATGAAGCAATACCAAACTTTGTAATTTTTGAGATATTCATAGGTTATCTCCTTTTTTAAAGGTTCAAGACGATTAAACGCCTTGAATCAATTCCCAAAGTTCACGAACTGCACCACCAACCCAAGTAACACCGTTCCATGCAAATGGAAGAAGTGCTAGTGTGATTAGCATACTACGGCATACGCCGACCTTACCTAACGCCTTTGTTACGACATCTGTTCCGCAACTTTCTGTACATTTAGCCATTTTATATCTCCTTTTAAAAGAATTAGTCCTCTGGCAAAAGAGGGTGGTACGGAATGCACCATGAAGTCAA
>Ga0209657_1002011_pt1 | contig 11742 bp, 9 predicted proteins | sample SaaInlV_100m_DNA_FD_184650 | JGI IMG/M metagenome (GOLD analysis project Ga0209657, IMG submission 184650) | Marine microbial communities from expanding oxygen minimum zones in the Saanich Inlet - SI037_S3LV_100m_DNA (SPAdes) (version 2) | ecosystem: Environmental > Aquatic > Marine > Intertidal... | reverse complement strand
AGTTAAAGTAGATTGCCAAGTACCAAGAATTGTTGCAAGCCTGATCTTTCTAAGAAGTGACTTAATGGTGTCATCTTCTCTTGCAACAACTTCCGATAAATTACAGAATTCGCGATCTCTGAGTATGATCTCAGAACATGGGTTGGTTCCAAACTCATAGCTGGGATCCCTTCTGTCTTTTCCAAGTTTTTCTACAGTTGCTTGTGCTGCTGCCCTGTTGAAAATCCCTCTTTCTCCAGATTTACTGTTATAAAGAGAGTGCCATTCGCTCATGAAAATCCCAGTATCGGGTTTTTCTTTATAACAAGCAGAATTGTTACTAAGTGCTCTCTGTGGTTCTACCGCCCACCATTGCCCATGTTTAGCGGTTCTCATTCGGTCATCCGTCAAAGACGATAGTGAAATTAATGCACTGCGACGGACACCACCCACAACAACGATCTCTGCTATTTTGCAGCAAAGATCATGGCATTCAATGGATGTCATTTTTCTTCCAGCAGCATTTTTAAAAACATTAATCGTAAATTTAAACAGATCAACTACTGATTCCGGTCCAGAAGATCGACCACCGAATGTTTTTAGACGTGAACCAGATGGACGAATTCTGCTCATATCCCATTTTGGAATGCGACCAGTTATGAGAAGAGAAATCAATTCTCTATATGCTTTGCACCAACCAATTCTGGAATCCTGTACCACAATCGTGGTATCTGAATCATCAAATTCTTCTGCGATTGTGGGAAGCCTATTAACACAGTCCCGTTCTACACTAAATCCAACACCAGTCCCACACATTAACAAATAAAGAAGTTCATCAAAGGCTCTAACCCGGTTAACCGCCAGATAGGCGCAGTTGTATCCTGCCACATTATCTTTTTCTAATGCATCACCGGCAGTCATTAATGCTCGCATAGAAGGCATAATTTCTAAATTTAAAACCGCTGTCTTTAACTCTTCAACAGTTTTTTTGTCTGCTTTATAATCACATTTTTCTTGAAGGTGATTGGTAAAGAAATCAAAATATCTGTTGATCGTTTCCTCCCAAGATTCCCTTCTATTAAATTCCGGAATCCATCTACTATATCTAGATAAGTGAATGAATTGCTGATAAGGAGTAGGGAGGTATTCACACATATTTCATAATTCCTTTTGCCGACTAGCAGACAAATGTATTTAGTCAATTTTCTTTCACTGTCAAATATTTCCAAGAAATTGGATATAGGCTGCTAACAATTTTACTCATACTTTCCGCCATTCCATTAGTTTGACTTTTGCTTTAAGACCAGAATACGAGTTTTCATCTATCAACTTCTGAATTTCACGGGTTGAAATTTTGTATGCCATATCGTTTATGTCTTTTTCTTCTATTTTAGACGGCCAAATACAAACTGTTTTACCCATTTCAATAAGTTTTTTGTTATACTGTACAATTTGTTTATTTCTTGGTTCATTGTCTAGAATATAAACAAGGTCTGCTGCCCCTTCAAGTCTAGTAGGTATTTGACCAACCGATCCTGCGCCCACCATTGCTACGGCATTTTTCAAAAATAAACTATCAAGCGGTCCTTCGACAGCATAAACCCTCTTTTTTAAGTTACATCTCCAGAGTCCATACCAAAGTCTATCAATACTTTTGTCTGATTTAACTGTTAGATATTTTATGGTTTTTCGTGCGTTTGCTTCGCTAGTCATGTTAATTGCTCGTCCTTGAACAGCAACAACATCCCCATGACTATTAAAAAACGGAATAACCAGTCTGGGTTCTGCCCCAACGCCAGGCGATTCAGGATCCATTTTTTTCATCAGTGCACCAAAATTGTCAGTATAATAAAGAATCCCCCAGTGTTGTTTTGGAATGATTCTTATATTAGCAAATTCAACGGCTGGGTGGTTTTTTTTAAGATCGACTAAACACGTAAGATCATTCAATATGTTGTGCTTATCTCTAGGTGGATTTTTCTTTTTTATGAGTACTTCTTCTTTTTTTGGTGATTGTATAGAAGCAATATTGTTTCTTATGCTTTCTAGCGAATATTCTTTTGCAAGTTGCGGATTGACTGCAGTTAAAAATTTATATAGGTTCGACCAATGACCACAATTGTGGCACTTATAAAAGAATCTGGAATGTTTTTCGTAAAAATAGCCTCTTGCTTTCTTTTTATCCTTTTTGCTATCTCCACAAATAGGACAAGAGCAATTTGCTAGGGAATCCTTTTGCCATTTGAAATTCCGTAGCATACCAGATGCTAGATTTATGAACTTTTTATCTAAAATTATACTCATAACAAAAACTAAATTCAGTCGACCACATCACCGTTTTCATCTTCGTATGATAGTGCCCATTCTCTCCACTCCATAAGTTCATCTTCTTTTTTGTTTTCCTTGGAATTTTCATTGCATTCTTCTTCGTTTAAGTCTACAAACCGCTCGTTTAGATTATCAGGATTCATATTGTATCTCTCCTTAAATTTTCCAATTAGTGAATTTCTGGGAATTATATTTTCCCTCTATACTAGCATGTTCCTCTTCTTGTCCAGAACAAATTAAATTTTCTTGCTCACTAGATCCCACATCATAAAGTTTCATTTTTCCTCTGTTGATCCCAACAATAAATTTTCGGTTTTTTGCAGGATCATTATATCTATTTTTTAGTTGTTTTACAAGAACTTGGTTTAAACTATCTAGTTCATCAGTTGCTATCATAGCAATCATAAAATCAGCCGTGGCTGGAAGACCAAATGATTCAGATGTGTCTTCAAGACCAACATCGGTACTAACAAACCCAGTTCTATTTGTTTGGGTAGCGGTGAAAATTGGGACTCCTTGTTCAACTGCCAGTCCTCTAAGTTCTTCTGCAATTGCCTTGATATACATGTAAGAATTTACGTTCGCACCATTTTTATTATATCTAGCAGCAGAACAAATATTTAAATAGTCAATGAATATGATATCCGGTTTAAAACCTTTTTTCAAGTGCAACTCTTCTAGCAAGGCACGAAAATGGTTTGCATTTGCGGTAGCAGTCGGGTATTCCTTAATTATTAACTTTCCACTGATTCCAGATATGGCCTTTTTCAACTTCTTTTGATATAATGCTTTTGGTAAATCATGCAGATCCCCCATAGTGATATCCATAATGTTTGCATCAATTCTTTCTGCAATTTTTTCTTCTGCCATTTCACATGTTATATACAAAACATTTTTACTTTGTGATAAACAGCAGGCAGTGTGATGGCACATGAAAAGCGACTTACCAACACCAGTCCCTGCCATAATGACATTAAGCGTTTTAGGACCAACACCACCATTTGTGATTTGATTTAAAAAGGTTATATCAAAAGGTGTTTTTTCTTCTGTTCTATGATAGAATTCATATCTTTCATCACCATCTTCAATATAGTCATGCCCAATATGTGAATCAAACGAAACACTCAGGGCATCTTGTAGCAATTTTGGAAGGTGGTTCTTACTTTCATCAGTTTTACCGTCGATGATTTGAATTGATTCCAGAACGGCATTATAAATCGCCCTATCTTTGCAGAATTTTTCGGTGACACCCATCAACCAAGTAAAATCTGGGGCCTCCCTCTTATCGAAGCACTCTCTAGTAATCGATTTTGCTTCTTTATAATCTGATTCGGTTAAAGAAGACTCTTCTTCTAAACCAATAATAACCGCATCTTTTGTGGGTGGTTTATGATATTTTTCAATAAAGTTTTTCACTATTTCAAAAACTTTTCTTTCTACTCTATCTGAAAAATAATCTTCTTTAATAAAGGGTATGACCTTCCTTGAAAAATCATTGTTCGTTACCAGATTCGAAATTATCGTTTTCTCTAAGCTGTCCTGCATCTTTTGATTTACTCGCATTATATTGGAGAAGTTTCGTTAACAAATCCCCTATTGTATCATGGAATTCTTTGTCTTCTAACACATCTGTCTTATGTTGATTTTCTATTATATCATAGCTGAAAGAAATTTGCAACCCTTCTTCGTCTTCTTTTTCTTCAAAACTAACTATGCCATATGTGTAAATTATTCCTTTGTACTTTCCTGACTTTATCCATATAGCATGCTGCCCTTTATCCTTAGGATTTTCAATATAGTCAATTTCTGGCATTATATTCATTTTGACGAACGCTTACCAATTCTAATTTTGTTTAATGCTTCTTTCCTTTTTTTACAAGGCTCGCATTCTTTAATTTTACCAAAGGTCACCGTATTGATTGCCTTTGAAACTAGATCCCCTAAACCTTTTTGGGGTTTTTTCCCCTCTTCATTGTTCATTGTCTGTTTCTCCTACCGGTGTTTCTTCTGAAGAAGAAGAACTTCCATATTTGAATTCTTTACCTGCCGCCTCATTAATCTTACTTAGTATATCTTCTGTATAGTATTGATCTGGACTGTCATTGATATTTTTTTCGTAAATTTTCCTGCCATCAGGGAGTTCAATTCTGGTACTCACCTTCTTAAAAATACCATATTTTATAGCAAGATCAACCAGTCCATAATATGGATTCAAACCAGATTCATAACTTAGTTGCACTTCTACCTGACTGTTCTCTTTGGTAAGGCGACTCTTAAAGAGTTTACATTTAATAATGTTGCCAACAATACTTGTGCCGTCTTTAATCTTCTTTTTGGACAGATAAACAATGGTAGACGCAGCATACTTAAGACCAGAACCCCCACCCATTTCTTTCATTGGGACGTATGATCCGATCACATCATATGTGTGATTAGTAAGAATCAGCGGGATATGTGCTCTGCCCAGTTTCAAAGTTAAGACTCGGAAAGTAGCCTTCACCAATTGGGCGCGGGTCATGTCTTTGGTGTCTTTACCGTCTGCTGTGTCTATCATTTCTTTGTTGGTGGACAGCATCCCAAGAGAGTCCAAAACAATAATCATTGGTTTTCGTTCTTCCTTCGGAAGTTCTAGTACCTTGTCTATGATTTTGATGCATTGATATCTAAAATCCTCTACTGTGGCAATTGGGAAAATAGCAACTCTTGAAGAGTCAATATCTCTATCTTTGATCATGTCGCTTGTTATTGCCTGTTCTGTGTCAAAGTATAAAACTATTCCTTCTTTTTTATCACTAAGGAATTTTTTGCAAATGTCTAATGCAAAATATGTCTTGCCAGTAGCACTTTCGCCTGCTAGTGCAATGATTTTGTTGTCCGGCATCCCATTATAGATGCTTCCCGAAAGTAAAGCATTTAATGCATAACTCCCAGTATCAACAAAACCTGTCACATCGCTACCTTCCACACCTTCCTTAACAATACTCGCATATTCATTACCGGAATCTTTAATTATTGATTGCAAAAAACTCATATTTTATTACCTCAAACAAACAAATTTTCTAAAGTGCTTTCCTTTTTATAATGCCACCCAATGGCATCAAGGATCGATTTAATAGGGTCAATAAAGGCTTTTTCGAATTGCAGTTCATAATCTATGTATTCCGAAAGATCAAATTCTTTTGGGATTGAACTGGAAAATGAAATCACTTTTTCTTTAATTGGATTTGGTACTTTCAAATAAATGAACTTCACCTTTTCACCGTCCATAATTTTTGTGTATTTTCTTTTAATATTTAGTTTTTTAAGTAAGTGGTTGTAAACCAATGCGCCTTTTACTGCAATCGGGCAACCAGAAGCATAAACCCTATTGGGGTCATGATACTTTTTCATCTTCCGCACGGTCCTTGGAAACGCAATATCCTCCGGAGGGAGAGAGTTAAAATGACTTTGTGCCTTTTCGACGAAATCAATAACTGTATCTTCGTCTGTGTTGATGATGAGTTTGATTGCTTTTTTCAGTTCGTTTCTTACTGCCTCGGGTGTGCTGGACCTAATAGTTTCAATTCCCATGACCTTGATATAAGGTTCAGTGTATCGGACCCCTTCACTATCAAGCACGTTCAGAATGTACCGCTTTTTTGCGGTCCAAATCCCTTTGTCGGCAATCACTTCTCTACCCATGAACATCTTTTGCTGATAAGCATTCATTAGATCTGCTAATTCTTCGTATGATCTGTCGATGATCGGCTGCACGATTTCTCTGCAGGATTTGTCGAGGAAGTCCACCACCTTCTGCTTGGAAGCGGTGGGAACCATTTTATCCACAAGTGTCCCAAGGCGAAGATAAACAGAATCGGTATCAATAGCGACAACGTAGTCATAATCGTTTGTTCCCATTGTTTTATTAAAGAAAGAATTTAGTTCTTTTTCAATCCATCTGATACTGAGTTGACCGGAAATTGTAATAGCCTCTGCCATTTCCACATCATAATACCGACAATACTGGTTGCCAATAGCACCATATGCCGAGTTGAGTTGTACTTTTCTAACCAGCTGTTGATTTTTATATTTAGAAATATTTTTTTTACATTTTTCATTTAATGCATGACGACCCAGATTCGGCATGTTCATCTTTGGAATATCTTGCTGAAGTTGTTGCGCATCGAGCATGTTCTTTTTAGCGATTTTTCGTTCTTCGTATAATTTTTCCATCAGAGCGGGGAGAAAACCCATGTGCTCTTTGGTAAAACATGACCCATTAGCCGCAACAGAATAACCTTTTTCTTTCAGAGCACTTAATTTATCAGTGCACTTTCCTTCTAAAATCCTATCGACTCCAACACCAAAAACTTCTTCAGAATTATCCAATATTATTTTTGTTTCGGGGGAAATATTGTATTGCATGATAAGGTGAGGATAAAGCGAATTGAGGTCAAAAGACACAACCCAGTCGTGCATGCCATTGATTGTATCTTTAACGTACGCACCCTCATATTGCTGCGATTTATGACTGCCCTTGCGAGGCGGGATAACAATGTTGTGATTGTGCAGGTAGTTGTAAATAATAACATCCCACATTCTCACTTGGGAGAAAACATCGATATAGTTAACTTTGGCAGAATAGGCGAGAGCGATTGCCAATTCCATCAATTGCAATTTGTCTTCTAATCTGTGAACAAGTTCAACATCTTTGACGTTGTATTCCATAAACTTCTGAAAATCAGATTTATAAAAATCAACTAGATTATCAAATTCTTCGTATGACAACTTATGTTCATCTAATTCCACATAGGCAATGTGGTCTAGTCTGTAATTTTCTTGGGCCTCATAAGTAAAAGACCTGTACAAGTCGAGATAATCCATAACCTCAACACCATGAAGGTTTACAACCAAATGCTCTCTATTCATTCGGTGTATTTTTTGTTCTCTTGCTCTTTTCCATGGACTAAGTCTATCTGCCGTTTTCTTGCCCATAAGTGCATGAATTCTTTTATACAGGTATGGAATATCAAAAAACCTCACATTCCAACCGGTAACAATGTCGGCATCCAAATCATGCCAAAAATCTAAGAAGGAATCAATTAGATCTTCTTCTTCATCATAACAATAGCATTCTTGTCCCCCGATGCTAAACTGACCCAAACCAAAAGACCAGATTTCATCTTTCACTCTGATGGTGATTGCAATGATTTTCTCTTGGGGGTCTTTTACATCAGGGAATCCGAGTTCTGCTGTGGTTTCAATATCAATGGTTGCCATTTTCAAACTGGAAAAATCATACTGTACGTCTCCCTTGAAGGTTTCACTAACGAACTGATATTCCGCGTTAATATCACCATAAATTTTGAAGCCAGAAACACCGTTATATTTCTTGATAAATTCTCTGGCATCATAAATTGTTCCGGGTTGTATTTTTTCTACATAGATGCCATCTAAAGACTGCCATTCAGACTTGTCTTTAGATGGAGCAAAAAGAGTGGGCTTATAGTCAACCCTAAACTGTTTTCTTTTGCCGTTTTCGTATCCACGGTAAAGAATCTGATTTCCGCTTACGGATACATTTGTATAGAATCTATTCATTAAATCATCTCATAGCATCATGTGGGGTGTCGATCTCATTGTAGTACTTTTCATCTCTTTTGGTAACACTATTATAACATGGCTGGTCACTGTTGTAAACCCCACCGACAAAGGTCTTTTGGGCTGCAACCAGTTCATCGTTTTCCCTTTTATCTTTAAGGAAAGCGGAGAAGAGGACCATATAATTGATAATATCTATGATGGAGTCCTCCACTCCTTCTTCCTTGACCAGTAGTTCACCATTATTTGTGAAGGTGATGAGCCTTGAAATCTTATCCATAATTCTGACCATGAAAGCCTGCTGGGTCTTGCAAATACCCATGATTTCAGACCTTTGGAAATTCATCCATGGGGAATCCCCATCACTCCCAGCATAATCATGATTTTTTACTTGCATTAATTGTCGTGCATCTTCACACAACTTTTTATGGTGATCAATGAGTTGTTCTCTATCCATTTTCAAATCTCCTTCTACTACCTTATTAAAGTTCCTTCATGGTGATATTTGGTTGGGTGGTGAGTAAATGATGCTTCTGCCGGAAAATAATATGCATCTTTACTGGGATCTTTTTCATATTCTTGATTAATGTATTCCTGAGAATAAAAATGTGGTCCCAATTCCCCTATTTGAAACATCAACGGTTTTTCTTTCATCAATTCTTTAACAATGAACGACATCACTGCCTGATCATGTCTATGACCCTTTACACTGGTATCCATTGACAGTTGTTCTGTCCCAACATCTTCATTTCTCCATGGAATCCCACAAGGACCAAACCATAATGACTCCTCTTTTGTCAACTTCTCTAGATTATCATAGAAATCTTTTCCTGCCGGATGATTTAAGTCAAATCCAAAAACACCCCCAATAATTAAATTATGGTCCAAGTCTTTCCTGTCTTTATTAATAATACGACAAAATCGATCTGTACACCATTTTTTTAATAAACTGTTTGATTGTATTAAAAGACAACCATGTTCATCTAAATGATTGTTGACACTTTTCAAAAGAGGTTCATGCAAGTGAACGCATGCATCAACCCACAATAATCTGGTTTCTCCCCTATCAACGCAGTCTTTTAGAGCATAAAACTTTGAAAGATATGAAAATCCTTCATGTTTTTCTCTTTCAACAATATGGGATGGCATACTATTGGGTTTCCCCTCGCTATAGATGGTATTATCCCACCCAACTATTCTAGAGCAGATTAACATATGATTTTCAAGTATTTCTTTAAATTGATATTTTGCTTTACCACAAATATTGCAAACAACCTTAAGCATTGCTTATTCCCGTACTTCCAAGACCACCGACACGATCAGTTTTTTGTGATGGTTCAGTTTCAGTTTTGAGTAAAAAATGCTTTACTGTCTTGACGATTTCCGCCTGCACAATTCTGTCCCCATGAGATACAATTATATCAACATCGCTATTATTGACCATAAGTGATTTAATCTCATGGAAATAGTCTTCATCAATCACACCTTCGCAGTTCGCAACTATAAAACCTTTCTTGATAGAAAGACCTGATCGCGGGTGAAGACGGACACTATGACCTTCTGGAATATCAAAAATGATGCCAGTCGGTATAATTGCTCTACATCTGGGTGGAATTATAACTTGGGATGGAGTGAATTTACCACCACCTAGAGCCTTCATTCCGGGTGTTATGGAATACGACTCATTATTAGTGTCATAAATTACCACCTCACGGGGACGTGCACCATCTTCTCTCTCGCACAGATGGGCGCTCAAATCGTAGCACGCAGAACCACTGGTGCTCTTCTTGGGTGGGATTACATTATCATGAGTTTGATAATAGCGAAGAATAGGAAAACCAGTCAACAAATCCACCATCGGATGTCACCTCCATAAAAAACCATTATACCACAAAATTTCAACTCTGTCAAGATATTCTTTTAAGAGCAATATCACCAATAATTGTATTGACATTGGCTGTATTCGCATTCACATTAATAGATAAAATAGATCCAGCGGCTAATGATGGTTGGGCCCAGCTGGTTCCAGCATTCCAAATATCACCATAGGTTATACCATTATAAAAAGTATTACCGGATGCGGAGATATTGAACGAGTTAGTTGGCGAAGCCCCAATTACATCAACTTTCTGGGCTGCTGCTGGATAACTAGCACCAGGCTCCCATTTATCTAAACCAATGGTGATTTTACCAGATGCAACGCCTTCGGGGACGAATAATGTAACTGAATCGATTTCTGAATTAAATGGAATTGTTCTAAGGATTTTTTCATCGCCTGCTACAATAGGAACCGCCGACTCAATTCTGAACGGAATAATGGTGTAATCATTAATTCCGACTTCTTGTGCTACGAACACGTTTGCGTCTGGATCATACTTTAAAGATACCGCATCTTGCCGATTTGGTGATTGGGCATATGTACTTAATACCCCCCCCTTACTTCCTTCACTAGAGATTTGAGATGCAAGAGAACTTGAAATATCGTCTAAGTGTGTTAATGAAGTTCCAATAACATAATTTGATCCATCTGATCTTGGTACACCGGCACCGGATCTCGCGCCGGGTAAAGATGCCACAAAGATACTCATCGTTATTGGGCATATTATATGTTTACCATCTTCGATACCGTTGTTGGATGCGAGGGGATTGCCGTTTGGACTTAGGCCACCCGGTCCAGCAATTTGCCATATTAAATCAGTAAACAAGGAACCAGTAGTCCAAGATTTGGCAACTAAGTTACCAACAGTAATTCCAATTTCATTGTTGTCAGTACCAAAATAGTCAATTGATCCCTTCCCGTCATCTCCATAGCATTCAAATTCTACCCAGTGACCCGGATCCTCTGCACTGAGGGACCATGGTCGGTTCGGAATAATGGTTCTTGGTCTAGCATGCAGTCTAATTTTGGTTAACGAAGTTGGGAATGGGCCATTGGGTCCAATTACAGTCGTTAAATCTAGTCCATTTCCATCATACCTTCCGAATCTGAAATGGGCAGAATAATGAGCATCCGTGGTGTCCGATGCGTGTCCAGCGAAGGACATACCATGGCTATCCTCTCCAGTTGGACCAGACACCCTCCCGTCTCCACCAGTCTCCACGGCTCCATATGCAAATCTCCACATAGTTCCATGATTATATGCAGGAGGCAAAAATCCTTCGGTTGGTGTGCCGGGCAGATTTTCAATAGTCAGACCACCCATTGAAATTCCATCTGTTTCGGCAAGAACGAAATTATAATAATATGATCCACCTACACCACCACCGCCGCCGCCGCCTCCGGAAGGTGCTGCCTCTGGCATTGCCGAAAATGTGGCTATCACATCATCCCCTGCACCACTGTCAAAAATATCCCCATTGGCACTGCCATGATAGAATCTGATTGGTACTTCATAGGTTAATGTTGAACCTGCATGCGATGCTGAAGCACCCCCTCCATAAACATAGTAAACTGCAAATGTGTCTGGTTCATAATTTTTATAAAGCCTCATTAAATAATTCGGCAGACCACTAGCAGTCTGTCCACCTATCACATCATTCCAGAAGGGAACCAAACTTCTCGATGCAGTACCCGGAGGTTCATTCATATGTTTATTGAAGTATGCTCCGGTAGAACCAGAAACACCATCGGTGTTTAAATGCATAAATCCGGCAGTGGTTCCGGTTGTACAACCATCATTGTAGATATACCTATACGACCATCCACCATAATCACCAGTTGTACCTGTAGTACCAGTGGTACCTGTAGTGCCAGTTGTACCAGTGGTTCCTGTAGTACCAGTTGTACCAGTTGTACCAGTTGTACCAGTGGTTCCTGTTGTACCAGTGGTTCCCTGAATCCCCTGTGTACCAGTG
>Ga0209657_1002010_pt1 | contig 11746 bp, 14 predicted proteins | sample SaaInlV_100m_DNA_FD_184650 | JGI IMG/M metagenome (GOLD analysis project Ga0209657, IMG submission 184650) | Marine microbial communities from expanding oxygen minimum zones in the Saanich Inlet - SI037_S3LV_100m_DNA (SPAdes) (version 2) | ecosystem: Environmental > Aquatic > Marine > Intertidal... | reverse complement strand
GGAATGGTAAGGAAATTGGATGCGGATATTCTGAAGAGAACAATCCAGAAGTTCAAAGAGAGTCATTTGAAGCACAAGAAGGTGAGACTGATGAAGATTTCTTATTAGCTCTTGAATATGGTATGCCTCCAGCTGGTGGATTAGGTCTAGGAATTGATAGATTGGTTATGGAACTTCTTGGAGTACAAAGCATTAAGGATGTTATCCTTTTCCCACAACTAAAGAGAAAGAACTAAATCAAGGAGTTTCACAAGCGGCAAATGAAATAGAAAGGATGCCAATTAATGGAATCCTTTTAATATGAGAATAATTCAACTAGCACAAAGTGAGGACTGGTATAGCAAAAAGACGGCAATCTTCACAAAAGATCCAGAAATTTTACACCGAATTCTAGAAAGAAATAACGATGATTGGGTTTCTAGATATGCTGCAATGAATCCAAATTGTCCACCTGAACTGTTGAAAAAGATCTTAGAAAAAGGGGAATATGGCAATAATATTTGTCAATTTGCAGCAACGAATCCAAGTTGTCCACCTGAAACATTAAAAATTATTTTAGAAAGAAATAATAATGATGGTGTTTCTCAATGTGCAGCAAATAATGCAAATTGTCCACCCAAAGCTAAATTAAAGTGGTTACAATACACAAATCAAATTAGAGATTATTCAGAAGAAGATTATAATCCAAATGGAACAAACAATAATGACTTAGATGAATTAGAAAAATTATTAAGTTCTAGCAAATTTAATCTTAAGAAATATTCACAACCTTATGATTGGTACGATTCAGATGTCATACAACGCACAAAAGATCCAAACTTGTTAGCGGAGGTATTAGAAGGGAGTACTAGATCTAACGCGGCTTGGCGTGCAGCAAAAAATCCGCATTGTCCACCTGAAAGCTTACAAATGGTTTTAGAGAAGAATATGGATGACGATGTCTCACACATGGCAGCAGAGAATAAGAATTGTCCTCTAGAAGCGTTAAAAATGGTTTTAGAAAGGGATCAAGACGATATTGTTTCTTCTTATGCTTCATCAAATCCGAATTGCACTTTAGAATTATTAATGATGGTTTTAGACAGGGGGGATACCAATCGTGTTTCTAGAAATGCTGCCAATAATATAAATTGCCCACCAGCAGTAAAATTAAAATGGTTACAGAATACAAATCAAATTGGTCAATATTCTGAAGAGGAACACAATCCAAATAAAACAAATAATGATGACTTAGATGAATTAGAGAATTTATTAAGTTCAAATAAATTTAATCTCAAAAAATATTCACATGAAGAATGGTTTAATGTCGATACAGCGAAAAATACAACTGACCCAGATATTTTGCATAAGATTTTGGAGAAGGATTATTCTTGCGAAACGGTTTATCGTGCAGCAAGAAATGAAAACTGTTCACCTGAAACATTACATATGGTTCTAGAAAGAGGTAAGGATGACTATATCTCCGAATTTGCAGCCAGTAATGCAAATTGTTATACAGAAACATTAAAAATGGTTCTAGAGAGAAAGAAAAACAACTTTGTTTCTATAACGGCAGCAGAAAATCCGAATTGTCCACCAGAAGCTAAATTAAAGTGGCTTCAAGAGACAAATCAAATAGGAAATTATTCAGAAGAAGATTTTAGCCCAAATGAAACAAATAATGACGATTTAGACGAACTAGAGAACTTATTAAGTTCTAATAAATTTAATCTTAAAAAGCAATCACAAAATGAAGAATGGTACAATCAAAAGACAGCAGAAGATACGACTGATCCAGAAATCTTACATAGAATTTTAGAAAAGAATAGAAACGATTCAGTTTCTCATTGCGCAGCACACAATGGATACTGTAGTCCAGGAACACTCCATATGGTTCTGGAAAAGAATAACAGTAATGAAGTCTCCGAATTTGCAGCGCATAATGAAAATTGTTCTCCTGAAACACTACATATGGTTTTAGAGAGGGGAGAGGGCGAGGCAGGTTTTAATTTTGTTTCAGAATACGCGGTAAGGAATAAAAATTGTTCACCTAAAACGTTGCAAATGATTTTAGAAAGAGGTAATTATGATTTTGTTGACTCATATGCCTCAGGACATCCAAATTGTCCTCCAGAAGCCAGATTAAAATGGTTAATAGACACAAAGCAAATTGGCAAATATTCAGAAGAAGATTTCAATACAAATAAAACCAATAATGATGACTTAGATGAATTAGAAAATTTACTAAGTTCTAATAAATTCAATCTTAAGAAACAGTCACAAAAAGAAGAATGGTGGTACGACAAGGAAGTCGCGAAAAAAACAAAAGACCCAGATATTTTGCATAAAATTCTGGAGAAGGACATTCAGGACAGGACTTCTAGTCTAGCAGCAAAAAATCGAAATTGTTCTCCAGAAACACTGCGTATGGTCTTAGAAAGAAACCATACTAATTGTGTTTCGATTAGCGCAGCATATAATCCAACCTGCTCCACTGAAACTTTACGAATGGTCTTAGAAGAAAAGAGTTATTTAAATACATCCACTTATGCTACCGCGTTATCTAATCCTAGTTGTCCTGTAGATTTTTTAACAAATATTATTATGAGGAAGGAGGATGACCCACATTTTCGCAGCGTTGTTAAAAATCCAAATTGTCCACCTGAACTTTTGCATATGGTAATAAAAGAGAATATTGCCCCTGTTCCAGTTTATTATGCGGCAAAAAATCCAAATTGTCCTCTTGAATCATTATTAATAATTTTAGAAAGAGGCAAAGATGATGACATTTCACGAGTTGTAGCAGAAAATCCAAATTGTCCACCTGAAGCAAAGTTTAGGTGGCTTCAAGAGACAAAGCAAATTGGACAATATTCTGAAGATGATTATAGACCAAATGAAACAAATAATAATGATTTAGATGAATTAGAAAATTTATTAAGTTCTAATAAATTTAATCTTAAAAAACACGCTCAAAATGAAGAATGGTACAACGAAGATGTCGCAATAAATACAACTGATCCAGAAATATTAAGAAATATTGTAGAGAAGAATATTCTGGATAGAGTTTTTATAAACGCTATAAACAACACATGCTGCCCTCCTGATGCATTTGTAATGGCAATAGAAAGGAATCAAGACAGTACCGCAATGGCGGGACATATTCTTTGGAATAAAAGTTGTCCTCCAGAAGCAATAAAGTTGATTTTAGAGGAACACTATGTTCCCAATTTAGAGAAAAACGAGAACGATGTTTCCAATTTAATTAATATGAAAAACTATGTTGCCAAATACGCAGCAGGGCACAGAAATTGTCCACCTGAAATACTAAAAACGATTTTAGAACTAAGTCGGGAAGATTCAATCTCCCAAATTGCAGCAAATAATCCAAATTGTCCACCAAAAGCTAAATTAAAGTGGCTTCAAGATACAAATCAAATAGGCCAATATTCAGAAGAAGATTTTAATCCAAATGAAACAAATAATAATGACTTAGATGAACTAGAGAGCCTATTAACATGAAAATAATAAGAACAGCCACATATAAACAAATACACGATTGTGATTCTCCAGGACATTTGGAAGTAGGAGAAATGATAGATTATCACAAAGGACTAATCGTAGGATATAGACGTACAGAAATTGAGAAACAAATTGATGAATGTCGTAGATGTAAAGATAATTTCCTCACTGTCAAATATAACCTTTCATTGAAAGATGACTATTCATGATCTCTAGTTTTGTATAATATTACAAATACATTGGAGATTACAAATGGCAAAAAATAATGAATAATTTCTGGAAAGATAAAAGAGTTCTAGTTACTGGTGGAGCAGGATTCATTGGTTCTAAATTATGTGAACTTTTAGTAGGAGCAGGCTCAGAAGTAACCGTAGCAGATAATCTTGAACGTGGAACAAAAGAAAATCTAAGTAAGGTTATTAACGATATAAGCTTCATTGAAACCGATTTAGTTTTTTTGGACAACTGCATAGAAGCAACAAAAAATGTTGACATCGTTATGAATTTAGCTGCAAAAGCTTGTGGTATAGAGTATAGTAAAGATCATCATGGCGAAATGATGACATATAACGCACTAATTGGAATGAATGTATTAGAAGCATCTAGAATAAACCAAGTAAAAAGAGTTCTAGTCGTTAGCACATCTTGTGTATATCCAGATGATGCACTATTCCCAACCTTAGAAAACTCTTATAATGGAAACCCTGAAGGTGTCAATGAAGGATACGCTTGGGGAAAAATCATTATGGAAAAACAAGCTATTTATTATAGTAAGGAATATGATATGGATATTGCTATCGCTAGACCAAGTAATGTTTATGGTGCAGGAGATTTATATGATGGAGAAAAAAGCCATGTAATACCAGCACTAATTAAACGAATAGTTGGCGGAGAAGATCCTGTAATTATTTGGGGATCTGGAAATCAATCTCGTGCATTTATTCATAGAGATGATGTGGCTAAAGCATTTATGCTCTTAACTGAAAAACATGCAATCGGAGAACCTGTCAATGTAGGTCATGAGAATGGTACCACAATTCGAGACTTAGCCGTTAAGATATGCCAAGTCTCTAACCTGAACCCAGTACTGCAATTTGATACGAGTAAGCCTGAAGGGGCTCCTAAGAAGAGTCTATCGACAGATAGGCTTAGATCTGTCACTGGATTTGTGCCTAAAACATCAATTAATGACGGATTAAGGGAAATGATTGATCTATTTCGTGGTTAATTTGCAGGGTTGTATAAATAAATACTAGAAGCACAATTTTAAATTGTTAAAAAGAATAACTGAGAAAATAATAATGAGAAAATATGCAGTAATAACCTATACTAATTTAACAGAGGGTCATATCGCTTTAATAAGAGCGACAGGAGTAAACACTTATAGAGAATCGATATATTCAACTCCAGATCATGTTAACCCCAAGAAATGTATAGTTGAATGGGAAGACACCATTGCACAGCAAATTCCACAAGCTGTTGTAGCTATTCAAGAAATAATTGATTCAGGAGTGGAAATTTGGGATGAAGATGAGATGAAAGCGTATTTGGATGATCCAAGTAATCCATTCTATGAAGAACCATCAGGATATAGCTCAAGCTCTACCTCAAGTATTGATTCTTCAAGCTCATCTTCTTGGCGCGGAACTACATCTAGTTCATCACTTGATTAAATCTAAGCGATAGCCTGTTTCTATATCTGGGTTCTTCCATATCTCTCTGTCTTCACAAAATATAGCAAGCAAAGTGTCATTGGCACACTTAGATATTTTCCAAACACTTTGAGCATTCGTTATATTGTTTGACTTTACATAAAGTGCTTCTGGCGGTTCATCCTCTAAGAATGAATGCACAAATTTAAACTGTTTTTTCATTTTTTCTTGTTCCCAAATCTTTGTAGTAATTTTTCCTTCTTATATTTTGCCAAAGTCTTCTCATATTCTTCTGGAGTTACCCTGGCTTTATAATTCTTGCTCTCAATTCGAGTCTTTAAAAATTCTAAATAATTGTCATATTTCTTTTTCATTTAAAACCTGAAACCTTCTAGTAAGTCCGTGTTATAACTATTCATTGCAAGATAATCACTAAACTTTTCCATTAATCTTCTATAAGAATCAGTCCTTCTAGCAATTGGCCTACTTGCCACAGCAAAAGTCTTAATTTCAAACGAAGTTAATTTAGAAACATCAATCATGTTTAATAGTTCATCTATATTTCCCTTTGATTCTAAAATCTCTTCAAATAATTTAAAAATTGCTTTTGAAGCGTCTCTATGTTCTCCAAGTTCTGCCAAAGAATAAATCGCTGATAATGATTCTTGATAAGTCGTGTCTTTTATTGTACTTACTTCAATCGAATACTCTTCAGTTCCATCTCGCCATTCTAATTTACTCATTGTATTACCTCATTTTTTGCTGTATGTATAGATATTATACAATGAAAAATGGAAGAGGAGACCTGATTGTCCATAAGACGGATTTAGTTCACTCTGTACCAAGTAAACTCTTCTGGAACAGGGTAGCCAATTCGGCTACCTCCATATGTGCAGATATCAGAATGTGCAGCTATTTCAGTTAGGAAAATTTTATAGAAACCCCACCCATGTCTGTCGGAATAAATTAAGATTTCTTCAAAATGGTTAGGTTTTTCACTTGGGTATTGGTATGCTTTTAATATAAAGTGAGATGTACCAAATTCTAACGTTTCGATTTTCATTTTTTTCAACCATTTTTTTAATTATTATACAATGAAAAAATGGATGACCTATTTATGAAATTAATGTATGACCTATTCAGATTCGAACTGAAATATTCTGGTCCAGAGCCAGATGTAATTGCCATTATACGATAGGTCAAAAATGGAAGAGGTGACAGGATTCGAACCTGTAAATCACGGCATCAAAAACCGTTGCCTTAACCGTTTGGCTACACCTCTATATTGGCTCTAGTGATAAGTATACGAACTTATATCTTCAAGGCTGCACCTTGACGTTTTCCCACTTAAACTACACCAGAACATTTATTTTATAATTCCTAATTTTTTTGCTCTTTTTCTTACTGCATTATCTGAAACACCTAAATCCCTTCCAATAGATCTAAGCGAGCGTTTCTCTTCAATTATTAGTTTGTGAAGGTTGATATTCTCCCAATCTACTTTCTCTCTTTTCTTTGCGTTAATTATGCTTGAGCATTTTTTACAGTGATTGGATTCTCTAGATATATTGGTTTCGCATTTTTTGCATTTATTTTTTGGTTTAATCCTTTTCTTTGCTTCTTTTTTTGCGTTTAGCCAATAGCATTCTCTAGAGCAGTATCGTTGAAAGCTTTTTAATTTTTTGAATTCTTCTTGGCATCCGTCACAAAACCCATTCTTTACTTCTTTCTTTCTATTTTTGGAGATTACGTCTATTTCGTCTTCTGTAAGATTTTTGTATTCTTCAATCCTTTCATTTATACTAATCTCATACTCTTTGTCATGTAGCTCAGCGTGGCATCTTACGCATAGTAACTGACATTTATCAACTTCTTTTATCAACGTTTCCATCTTTAGTTGCATGTTGCTAGCGATGTTGATCTCTTTTTCTTTTGGATTTATATGGTGGAAACAAAATGCTGTTTGATGTATTGAGCTATATCCACAATCTTCGCATTTTCCTCCTTTATGTTCAATTAGTTTTTTCTTTTTGTTTCTTCTGTGGGTTATGACAGCAAGAGCATTCCTCTTTTTATATGTTAGAGACTTTTTGTACCTTCTGCTTTTTTGATACTCTTCCCATGCTTCCTCTCCCATATCTTTTCTTTTTTGTCTAATGCTGTGAGTTATTTTTCCCATTCTTTTTATCTCCTATAAGTTTTAACACATTATACAAAATAAAAATGGTAAATCCCTTCTTGTTAATAAAAAGGTAATGGCTGACAAGATAGGGTTCGAACCTATATCCCCTTTCGGGCACTGCGAGTAACAGTCGCGGCCAATACCAATTCTGGGCACTTGTCAACATAAATTTGGCTGACAAGACAGGACTCGAACCTGTAAAGGAATTTCTTCCATATTCGATTAACAATCGAAGCCCTTACCATTCGGGTCACTTGCCAACATAAATTTTGGAAGTTCCTAACAGATTCGAACTGTTACTAGGTGGATCAAAACCACCTGTGCTGCCATTACACCAAGGAACTAATAATTTTATTATTTTAAAGAACGCGCCTAAATTTTGAGTTATTTATAAATAAAGAGTTACTTATAAGAAAGGGTGTAAAATTTAGGCAATAAAAAAGCCCTTTCAGTGGGGACCGAAAGGGCTTAGGGGATTGTAATGTTATTCCTAATTAGGCAACAAGTAACCATCCCAAGTCCTTTCGGATCTGGTTTTGATTATTATTTTGTTGATTAACTAATACTAACATTTCAATTTCTCTACATTTTTAAATTTATTAAGAATGCCTGAACTCCTATACAAATTGTATTTTTGTAGGAAGGGCTTTTCAGGCTACCTCAATAGTATATCATGGTTTTGACGCTTTTCAAGTCGTTTGCAAAGATTTATTTTAGTAGATGTTTTAAAATCCTGCCGCTATTCCCAATAGCCATTTTTGAGCCTCTTTGTCTCCACCAACTGCATCATTCAACTTTTGGACATCCGATGGATTACCTTGTGATGTTATCCTTCCAATTGTTTGCTGTAACTTGGGGTTCCCTGACTGCTTACCCCAGTCTACAATTTGTTGAGTTGTATACTGAGCTTGTTGAGCAGGAGCTTGTTGAGCAGGAGCTTGTTGAGCAGGAGCTTGTTGTTGGTTTACAATATCCATAACCAGCTTTTTTGTTATTGGACCGATACCTTCAAGAACAGACTCGGCTGGTTCCCCGTTTAATATCTTCTGGGCCATTCCTTGTTGACTTTTATTTGCTCCAATTGAAACACCACCAGAAATACCCCCAAAATAATCGTCAGCCCCTTGTCCTTTCTGTTTTTGTTCATCTTCCCAACCAGCTTTTTTATTTATCCATCCAGCCTGTTCACTAAGAACGATGCTGTTGTTCGATGCGAATGCTTTGATCCCACAGTTTTCTGTGTTAGCCGCTCTAGGTTGCTGAGCTTGCTGTTGTTTTGCTTTCTGATCTTTCTGGGCTTTCTCTTGTATCTTTTGGTTAACTAGGGCTTTAATCTGTTCTGGATTAGGTTTGTCTACTGGGTTGTCATCTAAATCTTTATATGATGTTGTCCCAGACTTGGACATTGCTATCAACGCCTCTCCAATAGGTAAATGAACTACTGTCACAGGCATTTGTAACCCTTCTGGTCCAGTAGAAGGATTATCTTCTAATCCATTTTCTAAATAATCTTTAGCTAATGCTGCCGCCCAAGTGTGATGCCCATCAATAACATATCCATCTTGAGAAACAGCTATGTTTTTTTGCTTTGGGATTGTCCAAATCCAATCGCCCCCAACTGCATCGCCAATATTCCAAGCCACACCTTCTGATGGACCAATCATACCTCTAATTTTCCCCCCTTTTATATTTGCTTGAGATGGTTTTAGATCTGTTACGTTCCTTGTCACTCCTTCTTCAACCTTGACTGGACTTCCAGTTAACTTCCCGTCTCGTAATTCCTGATACAGTTTTGGTTTGTCAGCTAGTTGCGGCATCATAGCTCTATCAACACCCAACGATGCTCCACAGTATATTGGTCCTAATGCAGAATTTCCACATACGTTCCCTGGTGTCTCCTCTAATCCTTCAGCAATACCGAGCGCTGTCGGATCAACCTCATCTAAGTTCTTGTCATAACCACGTTGTACTGCTTCAGCCATTTCAGCGTCTTCAGTTTTAAACCCTTCCATGCCCCCATCAGTAAGCCCCTCCTGATTCTGTCCTAGCTGACCCTTTTGCTGACCTTGCTGAGCAGTAGTCGGTGCAGGCTTCGTTGTTTGAAACTGAGCTTGTTTAAGCCAACCAGATTTACCACCAAGCTCAAGCCATTCTGAACGAGACATCTTAATTTTATTTTTACCACTTGCTGTTTTTACAATTTTCATATTATTTTCCTTATTCTATCAATAAACTATTGATTAAGTTGCTTCAATTGATTCTTTAATTGCCTAACGGTATTCCAATCTTCATTTTTCATAGCTTCATCCATTCTACGGGCAATTTCGTCTTGTGGTTGTTGAGCTTGTTGATTCGGTGGTTGTTGAGCTTGTTGTTGATTTTGTTGGCCTTGTTGTTCTCCGAGGATGTATTTTTTGATGTCCGCAAGATCCTCTGGGTAGTTGGGATCGGGATGGTTCAGCTCACTAGCAATGTACTGCAAAATTTTAAACTCACTATCGGTAATGTCAGCAATAAAGCTACCGTATTTTTGCCACAACTCTTTTGCCCTATCAAGCGGTACACCATGCTTTAACCCCCTTATTTTGTTATCAAAAACAAAAACGCCTTCAGGTCCAATCCCAGTGCCATGTTCATTTATTACCGCAACTTTCATCCAACCAGCTTTTTTACCTAAGTCAGTCCATTCACTTCTAGACATCTTAATTTTATTTTTACCACTTGCAGTTTTAACTAATTTCATTTTATTTTCCTTATTTATTTCAGTCCCATATACCTTCATTATATTTATCTTGATCGACCTGATCAAAATCTAATCCAGCTGGGGAGTATCTAGCAAAATCCTTATTACTATCATCAACTTGAGTTATTCCACCAAGGGCCATAGTGTTTAGGTGATCTTGGGCTTGACTAACTGCTTGTGCAGGGTTTTCGTATACCTGGGAGGTTGGAATGGATAAAAACATTGCTAAAATAGCCGCCAATAATTTAGCTTTGCCAGCTTGAGTTATTGTTTCTTGTTGAATTTTTTCCTGCTCTATTTTTTCTATAAGTTTTTCTGGTGACTGTAAAAGTTTTGAAATGTAGTTTAATAGTTGTTTATTAATACCATTTATCCAGCCAGCTTTTTTACCTAAATCGGTCCATTCTCTTCTAGAGATCTTAATTTTATTTTTTCCACTTGCACTTTTAACTAATTTCATTTTGTTTTCCCTTATTTGGTTTATTATTTATTTGGGAATTTAAACGCCAGCATAATGTGCTGCTTCAGCTTCAAAGCTATAATCTTGTGGTATTTTACCTTCTTGCTTCGCTTTTGCCATTAAATCAACAGCAATTTGTCCAGCTATTCCAAAATCCATTACTTGGGCCTTTGCTATTTTAGGAGTGTTTGGGTTATTAAAGGCGGCGTCGGAAACGTCATCTTCGTTACCTTTCTCTAGTATAGCCTGTAAAGTACGAGAATCTGTTTGTGGATTTTGTGCTGTTTCTATGTTATACCATTTCATCCTTTCTTCTTCAGATATCGCTTGTGGATTAGAATTGCTAATCTTTTTCATCCATCCAGCTTTTTTACCTAAGTTAGTCCATTCGGCACGAGACATCTTAATTTTATTTTTTCCACTTGCACTTTTAACTAATTTCATTTTGTTTTCCCTTATTTATTTATTTATTTATTTATTTATTTATTTGTGAATTTGGTTGTAATACCCTTTATTAGATTTTTTCCAGTTGTTTATTCTGGACCCCAACGCCCAAAATATCCACCTTCATCATAATCTGGCTCATAGTCTCTTTCATTATCGATATAACCATTACAATCTTCATCTAAACATTTCCAACTGTCACCATCAGATTCCATTGGACCATCACAATCTGGACACTCAGGACCTTCATCATCGTCATCACGATCTAACCAACGATCATAGGCAGATTGTGCTTTTTTATTTAACCATCCAGCTTTCTTACCTAAGTCTGTCCATTCTGAACGAGACATCTTAATTTTATTTTTACCACTTGCTGTTTTTACAATTTTCATTTTCTCATCCTTATTTGTGTTTATCCGCTATTAGAGATTGAAAGAAACCAATCTTTAATTAGCTTTTGGGCGTTACTTTTGTATCGTCCATCGGCAAAAAAGTTCTTGAAATCTTGATTTTCAATAAGGTTTTGGGGAGAATTTGCGATGTGGTTTATAATTCCTTGTGATCTACCTGCTTTATTATAACCTTCTTCTGTTAATGGAACGTTTGATCCAAGAATTTCGTTGCATTTTTTTATCATAAACTGTACTCGATTTGAGAGAACTATTTGAGGCTGTGCCCCTGGCTGTGCTCCTGGCTGTGCCCCTGGCTGTGCTCCTGGCTGTGCCCCTGGCTGTGCTCCTGGCTGTGCCCCTGGCTGTTGATAT
>Ga0209657_1002004_pt1 | contig 11759 bp, 15 predicted proteins | sample SaaInlV_100m_DNA_FD_184650 | JGI IMG/M metagenome (GOLD analysis project Ga0209657, IMG submission 184650) | Marine microbial communities from expanding oxygen minimum zones in the Saanich Inlet - SI037_S3LV_100m_DNA (SPAdes) (version 2) | ecosystem: Environmental > Aquatic > Marine > Intertidal... | reverse complement strand
GGCTATTATGGGTTTTAGACACCATGGTACTCTTTGCTATATTAATCATTACGGTAATATAAGAAACGGTTTAAGCAAATGGCAAAGATTTAAAGATTGGTGTAGAGGACATTGGGCCGCTATTAAGAACTTACAATTCTTTGACGGTGTTAGAGATCACGGTATCCCTAATTACGTTAAAGGTACAAAGAAGTTATAAGCGATATAGTACTTTATCTAGCGTTCCGCTAGTTACTGTTTTAGAAAATCTAATATGTGAATATACTCCAGTCCAATTAATATAAACATTATTTGCTTGGTTTGTATATGTTTTTGTAGTAATATCAAACCATTCATCTGTGTCTAATTCACTTATAGCCGCCATACTACCTTCAATTTTTAACGTTCCTGTAAAGTTTGTAAAATATACTTGAGCTGTGTGTAGTGCTTTATTTTCATTTAAATGCGGATAGGCTTGTACGGCAACTTTGTTACTATCAGGTAACAAAACTACTTGCGAATCTCTAAATTGAGTGTAAGGGCCGTCTATTACTTCAATATTACCCATAGCACCATGATGATCATCTACATAAACAACTCCTCTTTCGCCACTAGTGTTATCTAAAACACTATAGTTTAAAAAAGAGCCACTAACCTTTTGTAAATCACTTTCTGTTATATCAAACTGTACTTTGCCTTTACTAGCATTAGTAATTGTGCCGGTTTTACTAATAAGTGTTTGACGTTCTTCTTGATCTAGAATATTAAAGACAAATGTTTTACCTGTAATATCTACGGCTTTCTGATCATTGTTTTTCATTTCGATTACAATAGGGTTTTTAGCACCCTTGTAAACCTTTAAATTACGAGCATACATAGTCATATTCCTGTTCGGTGTTGACCCAATAGTGCTATATACTACTGAGTGTGATTGTGTTGTTAAATATGTTGTAGTTTTTAACATTTAAAATTACCTTTATTATAGTTATATGTATTTATTGGAGCGGACGTGAATAAATTTGAGAAGTTAAGAGAGAAATATCCTTTTCTAAGCCATGTAATGTATTCTGGCAACGAATATATAGGGATAATTCAAAACTTTGATAAACATTGTTTAAGCATTTACGATATTAATAAATTAAAAACACTAGAAGAACGAAAATTATTTTTAGAAATGGGCGATGTTTGGTGGAATGAATCAAACCGAATGATCCCTATTAATATCTTTCTTAAGAAAGACTTTCAATATTTTAAATGTTGTTTACAAACGTTTATTGCTAAAGATTGTGAGATAATTGCCGGACCTCAAGTGAGTTTAAGAAATATTAGCGACAAACGTGTTAAGAAAAAGAGTATACAGTTAGTCAAAAAGCCTACCTAGGCATTTCATCATTTAAATAACGCCAACAGTCTTGATTCATACTATCCAGGCGGTCGTTATCAACCAAATACTTGTTCATTGCTTCAAGATTCTGTTCTGCCCATTCAATATAACGGGTTTTATTTCTAAATTCTAAATCATCTACGTTTATCCTAGAATTAGGATATTTTTGATTATAGTAATTCCTATAAATATTCCTTTCTGGGTGCCAAGACTGTTCAGGAAGATCCGAATACCATTCATGCGATAATTCAGCAATATCAACAGTACCCTCCTGTACAGGAGAATCACCTTTAAAAAATATACACATAGACCAGTGTACTGTCCAATACGGATTATCATAATCTAACCATTTCCAGACAGGCTCTCTAAAACAATTATAATCGTAATGTGTTGGAAACCATTTAGCATCATGAACAAACACAGTATTAACAGTTTCGTATTCTCCTTTACCTGGTTTTTCTCTAATAACTTTATCTACATCAGGATTTCCAGTTAATTGTTTCCAATGTCCTTTAGGATCTTGTTCTTTAAGAAAGCGTTTGATTTCCATCTCATTTTTAAAGTTAAGTCTACATTCATCAGTCCATTCGCCCGGCGTTTGTGGAAGATTTTGTGCTTCTTCAAATAATATACTATGTCCAGGAAAAGAGTTGTGTGACGAATACCTATTTCTACCAGGGGCACGTTTAGAAAAAGAAAAGTCTGCTGTTAAGTCTTGAGAGTTTAAAACGGCTGTTATATATTCTCCACCTGCTCCAGGTGGATACACTAGTACTCTTTGATGATCTTTAAACCAATCTCTAGGAGTCACCGGGTTCTTCCTTAAAGAACTCCATTTTGCCGTTTGGGTAATTTTTAGGATCGAATTTCTCATGCTCGGGCATTGGGTCTCCGTTTTCAGTTATTACTGGCCAACCATGTTCGTTAGCATATTTCCAATTAAAGTCTACCCATTTAGCACCGTGTTCCGTAGTATCAGAATGTATTGCTTCAACTGGGCACTCTGGTTCACAGACTCCACAATCAATACATTCATCTGGATTAATAACTAGTGTATTAATTCCTTCGTAAAAACAATCTACCGGACACACCTCAACACAATCTTTGTGTTTACAATTAATACATCCGTCGTCTACTATATAGGTACTCATATTATTTCCTTATTCATACAATTTTCACATATTTGTGATTCTTTATTTTTCCAAACATTGTTTAAGTATTCGGTAAAAAACTTGTGAGATAAAATCTCTATTAAATTAAACTTATTAATATTATTAAAATCCTCTGGGAATTTTTTTCTAATCGACGGCATTGACCATTCGTTATTGTAAAACGCATTATTGGCATTATCTGAAATAAAACAACACGGCCATATCCTGCCTTTAACATCAACTTGTAGTGCCAAGTCTTTTAACCAAGGACAATTAGATTCATGTTCAATAGTTTTATCTGCCCAAAAATGAACTCCTTCTTTATTAGGATAAAAATCTTCTTGGTGTGATTGTAACTCTTTATAGACTTCATTGCTAGGTGCGGTAATAACTGTTTCAGGCATACCTTTATATTCTTTAGCAAATATTTCTTTATCATAACTTTCACTTATTGTAAAATACCTAAATCCCAAACTACGAGCAAACTCTTTTGCTTTTTGTACTTGATGTTTATTGTGGTCAAATATAATCATACGCCAATGTGCTGTTCCGCCATGTGATATAAACTCTTTAGCATTGTTTATTATCTTTTTAAAGTCTATGCCACGTCTATGAATGTGATTCGTATCCTCTAACCCGTCAATTGAAAAAACAACTTCGTGTTTTTTAAATTTTTGTAAAACATTTGCTAACTCTTGCCAGTGTTCTAAACTTCTTAGGCCTCCGTTAGTATGTATAGAAACCATATCAGTAATATTACCAATATTGGCAACTTTATCAAGCATTTGTACAATATTAGGATTCATCATAGGGTCACCAAAATTTCCATTTAATGTTAATGCTGATATACTGTTATCTTCAAATAACTTCCCCCATGTTTTCATACCCATATGCTGTAAAGAAATATGAGGGTTAATTTCGCCACCTTCTACATTTCTAGAACATCCTGGGCAAAACGAATTACAATAAGTTGTCGTTTCTACCTGTAAATGTTTAATTACGTTGATGTAAGTTGTACTTGACATTAGTTATACTGTCGACTGTTCTCTTATTTCTTATATAAGAATTATTAGCATACCAAAATCCAGCAACAAAAGATATTGCCATTACTGATACTATTGCTAGTAAGTGCCAAATTATAAAAGTCATATTATTCTCCTTCCTTAATTAATCGATCATTTTTTAATTGATCTATATTCATTTCTTCGTATTTCTCAAACGGCTGATGTATCCACGGACTTGTTTCTAAATAATCTACATAATACCAAGGTGTAAACTTTGATACACCCTTAACCCATAAAGTTGCTGTACGGAGATCATCTATAAAAAATCCATGATAATGTTCTAACCACTTAACACACTTTTCAAGTGTTAATCCAGAATCTGCTAAATCATCAACTAACAAAACTTTATTACCTAAGTTTGGCGAAGTCTTTGCTAATGAATTACCAAATACAATTTGTCCTTGTTTATCTTTAACGCCTGCTCCATGGTATGATTCAACAGACATAACTGCTAAAGGTACATCAAAAATACGAGCCAAAACATCTCCTACTCTTAGTCCGCCTTTTGCTATACAAACTATTTGATTAAAATCATAACCATCGTCTGAGATTTTTACTGCTAAATCTTCTACTGCTTTATTGTATTCATCCCAACTAACATAAAGATGTTTATCGTCCCATTCTTTCATATTATTCCTCTTCTAATAAGTTAATGTGTAATGCTACTAAATGAGCATAAGCCACCGCATGGGCTTTCTTAAAATAATAACTGCCATCAGCAGGTTTATCCCATACAGTTTTTGCGATTGTTTTCCAGTCATAGTTTCTAAGGTTTGCTTTACCTGGTCTCATTACTGCTAAAAACATAGCCATCCTTGTCATGCTATCTGGTTTTAGTTGCTGTAATAAATCAAAGTGATTATTAACGTGAATTACTTTTTCACAAAATTCATTGTCTGTCCACAAACGTTGCCAATTAGGTTCTTTAGCAAGTAATGTATTCATATGTTCTTCGTTTTTAATACCTTGATACACATTTACATTTAAAAAGTCTACTTTAAAATATCCACGACCTTCTGCTGTTTCGTGATCAATACTTGCTTGTCCAGTCATAGGATCAACTGGGATGTCTACAAAATAAGCACCTGTGTTGTGTTTCTTACCAGTGTCTAATGTAGCAGGTATGTGTTTTAACTTATTTAATATATCGTCTCTATTAGCAAAGTCTATATCAATGTCAGGTAACTTAACCATTAAAATCCTACCTCTTTTAATGTTTCTTTTACAATTTTAGACTCTCTATTAAACTTTATAAAATATTGTCTCCAGTAATCTGGGTCAATATATTCGTAAACTAATTGTATTTGTTCGTCGTTTAGTTTACCTAAAAATTCTTTACCTGTATCAGTGTTAAAAATTACCCAGCAACTAATACGTCCATTAATAATATCTTGTACTATCTTATTTGAACTATTAGCAAAAAAATAACTACTGCTTTGTATGTTGTCTCCACAACTTTCTGCCCACTTGTCCATAGTAACCAGACTTCTAGTTAAAGCATCTTCCCAATGCTCAGTTTTAAGATAACCTGCTAACCAATCTAAGTAATATTGCTCTGTACACCAACGATCTAATTTAAACTTACTGTTAATAACATATTCAATATATCGCTTTGTATTTACAACTCTGTAATCAATTAAAAATCTACCAAACTTTACAAAGGCATTATAATAATTGCTCTTAACAAAATCAGCATATTTAAGTTTATTTGAGTTAGGCTGTGTTTGTTTAAAGAAGATAATATATGCTTGTTGTCCTAGTCTAACATGAGGTTCATCTTTCTGTTCCCAACGTCTTTTAGATTCACACATATGAGCCAGCAAGGTAGTTTCTTTTACAAACCCTCTATCACAATACTTACACATATGCTTCTTTGGTGCTTTGTAATTAGTTGCGGCTGTTTTTATAATATCTGCCATTGCCAAATTCACTTAACCTCTGCCTTTATATCCTTGTCTTCCCATCCTAATAATTTTAACTGTTCTTTAAGTTCTTTTTTAGTAATAAGTGTAGACAATAGTTGTACTTCATCTTCTTTCATATTAGGATACAATTTCCTAATAGTTTTGTCAAATCCGTTTTTGCTAGATTTTGTTTTTTTCTTATGAGGTATCCATTCATGGAATTGTGTTCCCATCTTTGGACTTACTGTAGTTAATAACAACCAATGTAATTTAGGATGTTTTGAACTGTTTATATCAAAAAAGTTTTTGTTAGTACGTTCATTAGTTGCTCTTAAATACCACTGCTGTAAAAGTTCTTCACCCTTAACACTTGAACTATATCTATTATACAAAAAAGGTGAGAATGCTTTCTTTTCTTCATCAGAAAGATTATCCCAGAATTTTCTGTCTTTGCGATCAAGTGCCGGTAACACTTTGTTCAGCGGTAAACTCATCCCCATGCTTTTCCTACATCTACAATTTCATTGTTCCTTGTTACTTCTTTAACAAAGAAAGCACACTTAGGTTTCGGCCCGTCATGTAATGGAACTGCTAATAATTGCCCTGCTTTTAATTTTGGGAAGAACCATCTAACTTCTTGATACACATCTACAATTTCAACAGGATAAAAGTCTGGTTTAAAATCACTTAATTGATTAAACACAAACGCCTTAAACCCTCTATCGTTAATACTTGTTAAACTTAATACTTCTAAGTCTCCGTGGTCTTCTTCGCCAATAAGCATACACCAATCTAATGGCATTTTTATTTGATGTCCGCCAATCTTTAACACTAGTGCTGGACTATTAAAACTTTCTAAAAATATTAATGGTATAAAAAAATAATCCGGATCTGTTGGATCTGAATTATCTAATACACCAAACCGCATATCTTCTACTTCGTCGGGCACCTCTGTCATTGGAAAACATTTATTATCTAATGTTAATATTTGACTCATATTTTATCCTTTATTATATATTTGTAGTATAGCATTATTTTGCCTCCCAGTCAACTTTTTCTACCTGGAAAGGATAGTTTGCTTCTTTATAAAATTTCTTTCTGGCTGTTAAGTGCCTTTTGGCGAATTTACAAGTGCTAGTAATATCCCATACCTGTACAAAATCCTTATCTTCTGCCTTACGAATCCCTCTACCAATACTTTGTATTACCCTAACAAAACTTTTGCCAGGTTCTAATAATACTAAATTAAAGATACGAGGAATATTAATACCTACTGCCGCTACTCCGTATGTTGCTACAATAATCTTACCATCTACATCAGCAATTTCGTCATACTCTGTTTTTCTGTCAGCACTCTTAGTGGCACCTGAAACAAATACTGCTCTATCACCTAATAGTTCTACCAATTCATTTCCAGCACTAATCCTATCCACTAGTATAAGTGTGTTGCCTGACTCTGATATTTTATTAAACAGTTTTGACATATACTTTAACCTATTAGCATTAGTTAAAAGGTATTTAAGTTCTTGCTGATAATTGCCATGATCACCAAAGTCTTGTAATTGTACAACATTAACATGGCACTTTGCTAGTACACCCTGGTCTTGTAGTTCACTGGCTTTTATTCTTGCCGTTACGTCGCCCAAACTAACATGTAAACTTTTCCATTCAAAGTTTTCTTTAGGTATTGTACCTGTTAATCCCCAACGTATAGGTATATGTGCCATTACACCTGTTAATAAAGTTTTTAGCACATCTGCCTTAGCCATATGTACCTCATCAACCATAATACAAACTACATCTTCTAAAAACTCTCCAATGCTTATAGGTGCTTCGGCATTTTTTGTTTTCTTTAGTAATATGTTTAAACTTTGCCAAGTACAAATGGTGTGTGTTTTGCCAAACTCTTTTCTATCACCAAAAAATACGCCAACGTCAAGACCCATGTTAATATAATCTTCTTCTGTTTGTGTTACTAATGACTTGTTAGGTACAATTACAATGCTTCTACCATAAGGTTCTACCTTATTACTTAACACGGCTGTTATTAATGTCTTACCAGCACCTGTGGCAATTTCTTGTATGCTCTGTGGATACTCTAAAAACTTATTAATAGTATCTACCTGATAGTCACGTAACTTAATAGGCTCTCCTACCATTTGATGCTTTTCTGGCCATGTAAGGTGGCTATAAGATTCTTCAACAACACGTTCAAAGTTAAAATTAGTTCGATATTCACGTTGATCATTTAACTCAATATCATAATTAAGTTCTTCAAGCACTGGAATAATCTCAGGTAGTAAATTAGTATAAGACGATCCACCTAATTGAAAGAACGCTATTTTGCCGTCCCAGCGACCTAATCTTACTGCCGGGAGATACCTAGCATATGGAACTTCATATTTAAACTTGTTAGATAGTTTTTTACGAGCATTAAGATCTAACCCCTCAATCTTAATGTTAACTTCATCTTTAATATGTAATATACATTTACTCATTAAAATAATTCATCACTATCAATTGTCCATTCTTCATTTGGAGCAGACGGGGTAACGTCTATTACTTTACTACTTTGAAATATATTTCTTTTATTATACAAACCTTGTCCTATTGTTACATCGGCTTTAAAGTTCCAATGTTTATTTTGTAGCCTGCTCATTCTGTCAGTTATAATGAGTCTTGTTTTCTCTGTTGGATCTTGAGATACCTTAAGAGAAGTAAACACATTATTCTTACTATTAATCATTACTTCATCAACGTTGCCGTGTTTACTTCTATACCATTCAATAAATTTTGTAACTTCTTCAACATTGCCTACTGAATGGCTACTTAACCCAACAGCAATCTTCTCAAATCCTAAATCTAAACAAGTAACTATTACATCACTTATTGATTCTTTTACACTTAGATAGTCGTTAGTAAGGATATCTTTTTGTAGTTTATTAAAATTATACTTGATTAATACCGAATTGTCAAGATCTATTGCCAATAGTCCACAACTTTTTATTTGTTCGATTAATGTTTTTTGTTTAATATTCTCATTCCAGTACTCCTCTAATTCTTTTGGAGCATTGTGTATTTGTAAAGAGTTGTCGTCTTTGATAGTAGCACGGATTTCATAATCAGTTTTATTTTGAATAATTTTATCTAACTTGTTAAAGTATTCAATACTTGGGTTTGAAAAATCAAAGGTATTTTCTTTTGCCCAATTATACAATGTAATAAAATTTCCTTCAGTGTTATTGATTTGCCATCTCTTTTCTTCTTGATCCCAATTTGAATCAGCATTATGAATTAAAATGTTTTCTCTTAACATTGTATTAACCTCTTTAATCATATCTTGATTATAAGGAAAATATAGATAAATTAATTCATCTTCGCAATCAAATCGTTTGCTTCGATCTACAGTTCTAACGTTAGTACGGAATTCGGGGGTCTTTGTGATTAATGAAACATCAACTCCTATATTACGGAATTGCTTACGGTATTTAGCCGTGAGCTTTACTGCTAACTCCCTTTGTCTACTTGTCATACCTAGACCACGTTGTATATAACTTGAAACATTGTTAACAAAGTTTACATCATACCTTGCTAATTTTATATACATACCTATTCCGGTATGGCGACCTTTAGGAATTTTAGGCGGGCTCATAGCACCAGACATAATTTCTATACAATATTCTATATCTTTGGGTAAAAGCATTTTCATAAACTGTCCTTAAAAAAATGGGCGGGTATTAAGGCCCGCCCTGTTTGGCTTAGGAGTAACTATGCCGCTCGTTTCATACAAGTCGATACTGCCAAACTTTGCCACTTCTCGGAAATCTTTTTAAGGTCACCAACTTTAAGTGCTGTCCTTAAACTCATTTCACGAAGTCTATTTTTATTTTCGTAAATGAAAGCAAGTATTTCTGCTTCTTCTTCTCTACTAAAACCATAGCCTTGAAACAAATCACCTTTTTCAGCAATCTGTTTAATTCTTAAAAACTTATCTCTCATAGTATCAAGAGTAAGATCTAAATAGTGACATCTTGACATAAGTGCCTGTAAGTGATCTTGTAGTTTCTTAGACCTAATATTTTCAAAATTAAGGTTAGTAATAAAACAAGCAGACCCATTAAAGTCAAACTGGTTAGGAATACCTTCTGCTCTTAGTTTAGCACTATCGGCACCCCACATTAAAGTTCGTTTTTTACCTGAGTCAAGTGCGGCCTTTAAAATGTTTAAAGCCAAGTCATCTAGTAAAACAGAATCACAGTCATCAAACACAACTACATTACCAGCATCGCTATACTCATAAAGTTTAGCATAAAGTCCTAAGGCCGTCATAGCACCTTTAACAACTGTATACTTTCTTTTAGTAGCACTAATGTCATCAAACAAACTATGTTCATCTAATGTTTTTTCAACACCGTATGATTTACCAACACCCGGAGGTCCTGTAACAATCAAAGCACGGATGTCGCCATTTTTAAGACTACCAGCCATTTCATTTAAAATTTCAAAACGTTCGTCAATTTCTTTAATACGTTTTTCATCACTTACTTGTGAACTAAACTCGCCTTCTTTTTGGCCCTCGTTCATTCCAAGTGTTTCACATTGTTTTAGATAATCCTGCTCATCTTCAACGAAGTTAAAACCTGTTGGCTTAACTGTTACCCTAATTTTACTATAATCAGGCCCAAATACTTTTGAACCGTCAACAGTAAGAAACATTCCTTTTTTACCGGAAGTCATGTTCTTGATGAGTGGAAAAATAATGTTCTCAACAGGTTTGTTTCTGTAAGAACCTTTCTTGATATTTACATATGACATATAGTTACTCCTTGTTTTCATTGTCTATTGTTTTTCTTAACTTACTCTACTATTATACACTCTTTAGGCCAAAAGTCAACCATTTAGACGTCTTTTTTTCAGTTGTAAGTCATTGATTTTATTAGGTTTTTAAATTATTTTTAATTATTTTTGGTCTTGGAGCCAGTTTTGGAAGGCAATTTCACCTTTTTTGAGTGAAGATTCCCACTCGTTTGCGGCGTTTTCGCCAGCATTATCAGAAACATACTTGAGGCACCTAAACTTTACACCTAGTTTAGCACATACAACGGCTAAAGCATAGCCTTCCATGTCTACTATGTCTATATCGGCATATTTAAACCACGGATCGTTGGTGTTTACAAAACTATCACCTGTACCAAGTGTAATATTGGTATGTGAGTTAAGAATAATAGCATGAGCAAAGTCATCTTGTTGATATGGTGTTTCTCCACGTGGTGCTAACGGCTCTGCTACCATATCACGTTGTAAAATTGTATCAACTTCTACTAATCCTGTATGTTTACCATTAACAGACCCTGCTGTACCAAAGTTAATAACTTCAGTTGCTCCTGTTTGTAAAATTGCTTTTGTAATAGCAAAGGTGGCATTGATTTTGCCTACGCCTGTGTATACTAAAACTGAATCTTGTTGGTAATTTTTACGATTAAACTCTTGCTCTAAGGCGATAGATATTAACTTCAATTGTTATTCTCCTATAAATACTGTATCATTATAACATACAACAATCGTTGTGTCAAGTATTTACATATGAATAATATGCTCAGATAAATATCTTAAAATAAGGAAACTCATATGTCACTCAAAGAAGAAAATTGGGCCAAACGTGAAAAACTGATTAGACCTGGTCCTAATCATAACATTTACCCTCTGGATAATTTACAAATGTACGACTGGCTAAGAGATGGTGAGCATCCACACAGTGGACACCACCCGTGCTTTATGCCGTGGTTAATGATTAACAAAGAATTTGAAAAACATGCTAACTGGCCATATAAAGAGATGTATGAAGAAGCAAAGTCACTAGACGAACGAGGATTAATTCCTAGTTACAATGATTCTAATAACGTAGGCTGGGGTGCTGTTGCTTTATACGGATTAAGCTCTGACTCTACACTACCGCCAGAAGAGTACGGTTATGCTAACTACAACGAAGCAAGGGCCGCCGGAGCATTAAACTGGACTGAGATAGCGGATGAATGTCCAGTTACAACAAAGTTTTTTAAAGAAGACTTTAATCATAAACGTTATAACAGAATTAGATTTATGAAATTAGACCCGGGTGGAATGATACGATGGCACAATGATGTTCCTGAAGGTGAAGAGCCTACTTTTCCACTAGGTGTATATAATATGGCATTAAATAATCCTGACGGTTGTCATTTTCATATGGGCATGTGGGGTAATATTCCTGTCGAAGATGGTAGTATGTGGTTATTTGCTA
>Ga0209657_1001998_pt1 | contig 11786 bp, 11 predicted proteins | sample SaaInlV_100m_DNA_FD_184650 | JGI IMG/M metagenome (GOLD analysis project Ga0209657, IMG submission 184650) | Marine microbial communities from expanding oxygen minimum zones in the Saanich Inlet - SI037_S3LV_100m_DNA (SPAdes) (version 2) | ecosystem: Environmental > Aquatic > Marine > Intertidal... | reverse complement strand
CTCGATATACTTTATAACTTCATCAAACTTTTCATCAGGAATATCTTTATAGCTCGCATCAAAATGATCTTTGACACAAATTGCAACATGAGCATAGGGGTTTCTTCCTTTAGGGTGATTTGGATGATCTGGTAATTGTCCTAGTAAATAATCGCCAGCTTCCTGTATCATTTTCCACAGTTTACTTGCGTTTTCTTTATTCACATTAACCTATTTTTTATTTTATCTCTTTTGTATCTAGTTATCCTATAAAATCCTATAACCCAGAACCACGATCCCTAAAAGTTTTTTCATAATAAAATGTTATCAAAAACTTCTAGAATTGACTATTTGATTTATCTCAAAAGTCTCCTAAGTTCAATTCATATGGAAAATTCAGTAAAAAATCTTGAAGAGCAAATCGCTTTTCTCCAACAGGAAATATCTCAAATGAGTAATGAGCTTTATTCACAACAAAAAGAAATTAAAGAACTTAAAAAAGAAATTTCAAATTTAAATAAAAAAATTGATGAAATGGACGGTGAAATTGCATCAGAAATTTTTAAAGAAGATAAAAAACCACCTCATTATTAGTTTTAGAGAATGGAAAAGAAAATAAAAATTCACATTAGAAATAATCATTGGAAAGAAGGTTTTTTGCCTTGCGATCTAGAAGGCGAAAAGCACAGTACTATTACTAAAGAAGAATTTGAAAAAGGACTTAATCAATATCCAGAAATAAAAGACAAGATAGAATATCTAGTGGATTGGGATGAAGATAATTACCTCTCCTCAATGAATGATGCTGATATTTTATTAGGTTGGCAATTCCCAACTAGAAATATAAAAGAAATTGCACCTAATCTTAAATGGATTCATGTTAGTTCAGCTGGTGTTAATCATTTGTCTCCTTTTGATTGGATGATGGAAGATTTAGTTTTAACTAATAGCAGTGGAGTACATGCTAAAAAAGCAGGTGAGTTTGGTTTAATGAGTATCTTGATGCTTCAAAACCAAATGACTAAAATAGTTACCAACCAAAAGAATAAAGAGTTCGTTACTTTACTTAGTAAACCTATTGAAGGTTTTAAAGTGGTTGTAGTTGGAACAGGTTCTTTGGGTGGGTCTATGATAAAACATATCAATAAATTTGGCGCTGAAGTAATTGGTGTTAATCGAAAAGGAAATGAAGTTGAGGGTTGTTCAAAAGTAATTATGTTTGATAAAATAGATGAAGTGTTACCAGTTGCTGACTTTTTATATCTTGCAGTTCCTGAAACAGAAGAAACTAAAGGATTAATTAACAAAAGAAGATTAGATAGTCTTAAACACACATGTGGAATAGTGAATATTGGAAGACAATCTGTTTTAGACTATGAAGCTTTAAGAATTAAATTAGAAAAAAATGAAATAGCAGGTGCTATTTTAGATGTATTTTCTCACGAACCTATTCCAAAAGACTCTAAACTTTGGGATACACCCAATTTAATAATTACTCCTCATATTTCATCAGACAGCCAGGGTAATTATATTGAAATGATATTAAAAATATTTTTCAAAAATCTCAAACTCTTTATAGAAAACAAAGAACTTATAAACCAAATTGATAGAAAATTAGGTTATTAAATAATGATATAGAGACAATTTGTTTAATTATAATTACAAGATATAAATGTAGATTATTCTATATTTATGAAAAATATTTTAATTTTTATATTTTTGTTGTTTAGCTTCAGCTCAGCTGCTGTAAGTAAAGAAACTACTTTTACTAATGAGATATTTGAAAAATCCCAATTAGATGGAAAAACCGTCGTAATCCATTCATGGAATAAGACCTGCACAACATGTGCTAAACAGGAAAAGATATTAGATCAAGCTAAACAAGATTTTAAAGATGTGATTTTCCTAAGCTTTGAGCAAACTAAAGATAAGAAAATAGCAAAATTTTTAGGTATCGATTACTGGACTACAATTGTCGTTTATAAAGAAAATAAGGAAATATCACGTACTATTGGCCAAACAAAAAAAGAAAAGATTTACTCTCAAATCAATTCTCTACAATAATTTTTAATACTAATAGCTGCTAGGTTTATTCTCTTCTACAACTGGTTCTGCTGTAGGTTTAACTGGATCTTCTATTGACTCAGTTGAAGGGTTTAATTCAATACCTGCTGGAGTAATTGATTGGGGCATTGCAACGAACTGTGAATCTGGGTTTTCAACAACAGGTCTAACTCTTGATCTGTAAATTCCATAGACACCAATTAAAGAGTGAAAAAATAATAAAAAAATAAAAAAGCCATTAGGACCAACGATACCCATAAAAATTGAACATAAAAAAGGTCCACCCATAGCTCCCATACCAAATGTAAACTGTAAACTAGCACCTGCTGCAACAAACTTTCCTTTAGGAATAAAATCATTGGTATGTGCTAAAATTAAAGAGAACATTGGAAGACTACAAAAAGAAAATAAAATTAAAAAAACATAAAACCAAAATTTACTAGTTGCTAAATCACCTGGTAAATACATTTGTCTTGAAGATAAAATTGCACAAAATGCAAAAAATGCTGCAGCAAAAGTTACTATAATAATTACTTTTCTTCTATCAAATATATCTGACAATTTTCCAATCGGCCATTGAGAGATTGCACCTGATACTGCAAGCATAAATGTAACTAATGAAATTTGAAAAATAGAAAAATTCATTGTTGCTGCGTATACTGCAAGTAGAGTGAATAATGCAGATTGAATAGTTCCATAAAAAAATGAACTAACCATTCCAAATGGAGATGAGATAAATGCCTCCTGTAAAGACATAGTTGATATCTTCTTAAATGTTGGAGCTTTTCTTTTTGTAAGTAATATTGGAATAAGTGCTGCTGAAGTAATAACTGAAATTAATATAAAAGGTTCAAAGTTAAGTGGATCACTAAAGTTTAGTAAAAACATTCCAAGCCCCATAGCACCATATAAGATGACCATATAGACAGATAAAACACTTCCTCTATTTTTATTATTTGCTCTATCATTTAACCAACTTTCAGCAACGGTATAAATAGAAACCATACTTATACCTGTAAGCACTCTAAGTAAAAACCAAACAAAAGGACTTACGTATACTGCATGAATTAAAACTACTAATGAAGCAACAGAAGCAAAAGCTGCAAACACTCTGATGTGTCCTACACGAGAAATTATTTGCGGAATAGTTTTAGCACCAACAAAATAACCAACAAAATAACCAGACATCATAAACCCTGTCGCTGTTAAACTAAATTCTTCTTTTACAGCTCTAACTCCAAGTAATGATCCTTGAAATCCATAAGCAAGCATAATAGCTCCCATACCTAAAAATAATGCCCATGAATTTTTTAATACTTTTTCCATCTGAATCGCTATCTATTTCTGATTTGTGGCCAAATCAAGTTAAATGTATATAGAGGTTTATGATTTTCTAAGCTTTAGAAATGAGTGAATTGCGATCGTTAAAATGATGATTATTCCCCCTTGGATAGTCTCAATACTAGGTTGTTCTTTAATTACCATCCATACCCAAAATGGACCAATAATAGTTTCTAACAGGAAGAATAAATTCACCTCTTCTGCAGGGATAAATCTTGGAGCAATCGTTACAAGCACAAAAGGAATAGCAACACACATAATACTCATTAAAGGAACGATAAATAAGTCTCGGTCAACTAAAGTGTAGGTTTCGATAAAAAACATAGCAAATATTGCAACACACAATTTCCCAACAACTGCCGCTGGAAGTAAGTTTTTTTTCTTAGCCGATCTAATAGTCACAGCATTAATAGCAAGCCCAAGGCCTGTGATAAAACCTAAAATATCCCCATAAACATTACCCAATTGAAGGGAATCATAGAAAATATAAACTGCAGCCAAAAATGTCACTGTAATTGCAATCCAAGTTTTTCTATCAGGTATTTCTCTTAAGAAAATAGCACCTAAAATTGCAGACAACATAGGTGCCATTGCAATCATGACCAAAGTATTAGCTACATTGGTGTTCTGGATAGACACTACAAAAGTAATATTAGTAATAGAGAAAGTAGTTATAAAAATTATACCATGGTACCCACTATTAAGTAACATCTTGAAAAAATTAGATTTATAAACGATTAGCATACCAATCAAGACTGTAAAAAATGGTATCATTCCACGGTAAAATACCAAACCCCAAGTGTCCACATTCGACAATCTAATAAATAAACTATCAGGCGTAATAAACATTACTGCAACAAATGCTAAAAAGGATCCTTTTTGTTGGTCTGATAAATTTGTCATGCTTTTAATTCTTTCCAGAATGTTTTTGCAAGATTAACTCCTGACAAATCGTATAATGTTTTTAATCCTGTAGGTGAAGTTACATTGATATCACCGTTTAATTTTTGATCTATAAAATCTATTCCAGCAAAAAAAATATTTTCTTTTTTAAGATCTTTAGCAATTAATTTTGAAACTTTATTCTCTGTTTTGGTTAACTTGATACTAATTGGTTTTGCCCCTTTGCTCATGTTGCTTAAAAAAGAACCTTGTTTTGGAACTCTAGATATTGCCCCACATACTTTACCATTTATCAAAAATACTCTTTTGTCTCCTTTACTAATCTTGGGTAAAAACTTCTGACACATGATATGATCATGTTTTTTTATAAATTGATTAATCAATTTTAAATTAAATTTATTTAAAAGATGAATATCATTTCCACCATAACTGTGAATAGGTTTTAAAATTACTTTTTTATGTATTTTAAAAAAGTTTTTAATCTCAATGATATTTTGAGTGAAAATAGTACTCGGCATATATTTTTGATATCTAACTGAATACAGTTTTTCAGACACATTTCTAATTGAAGTAGGGTTATTTAATATTTTAACTTTATTTTTAATAGTATCTAAGATGTAAGTTGTTGAAATATATTCACGATTAAAAGGAGGATCTTGACGAATTAGAATAAACTTACATTTTGTAAGATCTAATTTTTGTTTTTTTAAAATCTTAAAAAATTTTTTATTTTTATAATTAAATTCAATAAAAAAACCTAAAGCTATTACTTTTGAGTTAATTACTGATAAATCTTTGGGATCATAATAGAATATCTTATAATTTTTACTCTGGATTTCATGAGCAAGAAAAACACTAGTGTCTGATATAAGGTTTAATTTTGAAAGGTGGTTTCCTTGGACAGCAACAATTTTATTTATCATATAATTCACTTAAATCTTCAGTTTTAGAAAATTTATTAATCATATGATCTGCGTTAGTTGTTTTATTATCAATTACTTTTTGTAAGTGATTTAAAAATAAAGTTTCATTTTTGTCATGTTTATTAAGAATATCTCTATTCTCTAACCCTATTTTAGATAAATTTAATAATGTGCCTGCCCAATATAAAAGATCTTTACCCATTAATTGTGTGTTAAACCCTTTTTGAGGAGCTTCAAGATAAGCATTAATAATTTTATCTTCGTCCCAATTAGATACTAATTCATACACTTCATCTAAATTTCCATATAATAATCCAATGTTAAAAGCTGGTCCTGAACACAGACAGTCCCAACCACATGTATCCATTGATCGAAGTTCAATGTATTTCTTTAATCTATTTTCAGTAAATATAGTGCTTAAGTGAGTAGTTAAATCACTTTCAGTTGGCAATCTATTTCCAATTTCATCAATATTGCCTTCCATAAAATCTTTAAAAGTATATTTTCTTCCAGAAATATAAATGTCTTTGTGTTGAATAAATAAAATTGGAAAATTTATTACAAATTCGGCATATTTTTCAAAATCTAATTCTTCAAAAAATAATTTAGGAAGACCTCCTCTAGAAGTGCTTTGCCAAACTTTGGATCTATAAGATAAATAATTACTTTTTTTCTTTTCAACAATTGCTGAGTTTGCAAATAAAGCAATTGAAATTGGAACTATGGAATTAACAATTTTAAATTTTTTAACAAAATCCTCTTCAGAATTATAATCAATATTTAATTGAGTGCCACACGTTCTGTACATCATATCTAAACTTAACTCTCCTCCTAAAGGCATATCTTTAGTCATTAACTCATATCGTTGTTTGGGGTTATTTGGAATTTCATCTAGTGTTGAAATAGGATCAAATCCAGCACTTACAATATTAATATCTAATTTTTGAGTAACTTGTCTTAACTCAAATAAATAATCTTGAGACTCTGCACAAGCTTCGTGAATATTATTAAGCTTGTCACCTGACAATTCTATTTGGTTTCCAGGTTCGAGAGTAATATTTTTACCACCCTTGTTTAATCCAATGATATTTTCTTTTTCTAAAATTGGGTTCCAGCCAAATTCTAATAGGGCTGTAAACATTTGTTTTATTCTTGTGTAATTAATTCTTTTATTATCTTTATTGTCAAAAAGAAATTTTTCATGTTCAATTCCAATTCTAAAATCTTTTTTTTCTTTTATTCCAGATTTAAAATAATTTATTATTTGTTCTTTAGAAGTTATCATAAGCTTTTAGATAATATCTTTTTATATAATTTAAAGATAATAATAAGGTGTTTTAGAAAAAATTTTCTTAACCATAGGATAAAAGTCATCTAAACTCATACTTTTATAATTGGGATCAAATGAAGCTTGGTCATAATTTTCACAGAAATTAATTGTTGCTTCATAATGTTCATGATCTTTCAGTTTATCTCTAGCATTTCTGTCACCACCTAGATGATGGGCACTATAATAAGTTTGAAAAAGTCCATGATGTTGAATTATCCAATAAGTTTGTTCTGAAACATAAGGTCTTAGTATTGAAGCAGCATACTGAGAGTGGTTCATTGGAGCTAAATCATCACCTATGTCATGTATTAATGTGGCAACAACCATTTCTTCACTTTCACCATTTTTATATGCTCTGGTTGCAGCCTGTAAAGAGTGTTCTAATCTTGTAATTTGATATCCTTCAAGAGTTGCTGTTTGAGTCGCTAAATATTTTAAAATTCTATCAGCTGTTTTTCTCTCAAAATCTTTTTCATATTTTTCTAAGAGTCGATAGTCTTCTGTAGAACCGTTTTTCATTTCTGTGAAACTTACTTTTTTCATTTTTAATTATTAGAGGCTGTGCTTAACAATGATAATTGAGTGACTTTATTATCTCCTAATTCATCTATAGGTTTTACAGGATAGTCCCCAGTAAAATAATGATCAGTAAGTTGTGGGTAAGTATCATTTCTTTTATCAAAACCAATTGCTTTATATAAACCACTAAGAGATAAGAATTTTAAAGATTTTGCCCCAATATACTCACAAATTTCATCGTTAGTTTTATTGGCTGCTAATAATTCTTTTTTAGTTGGAGTATCAACTCCATAAAAATCTGGATATCTGATTTCAGGACAAGCAATTTTAACATGCACTTCTTTAGCGCCAGCATCATATAACATTTTAACAATTTTATGTGAAGTTGTACCTCTAACAAGTGAGTCATCGATTAAAATAATCTTTTTATCTTTTATTGTAGTTTGATTTGCATTTAATTTTAACTTCACTCCTAAACTTCTAATTTTTTGACTTGGCTCAATAAATGTTCTTCCCACATAATGATTTCTAATTAAACCATGCTCATAATTCATCTTTAAATGTTGAGCAAAGCCAAGAGCAGCTGCGTTGCCACTATCTGGAACAGGAACCACTATATCTGCCTCAACATCATTTTCTTTGGCAAGCTCCGTTCCAATATTTTTTCTATGTTCATAAGCAGTTTTATTATCAAGAATACTGTCAGGTCTTGCAAAATAAATATATTCAAAAACGCATGGTCTTACTTTTTTAGTAGGGAAGGGCTTGATACTTTCTAGTTTATCATTTTCAATTAAAACGATTTCTCCATTTTCAACATCTCTTACAAATTTAGCACCAATAATATCTAGCGCACAAGTTTCTGATGCAAGCACATAGGTATTGCCTAATTTACCAATTACCAATGGTCTAATACCATAAGGATCTCTAACTCCAATGAGTGAATTTTGTGTTAACATAACTAATGCATAACCACCTTGAATTTGAAACACAGCATCAACCACTTTATCAATCGTTTTGGGTCTTTTAGATTTTGCAATTAATTGAACAATTGTTTCTGTGTCAGAAGTTGAGTAAAAAATAGCTCCATCTTCAACCAATTTTTTTCTAAGAGCGATAGAGTTTGTCAAGTTTCCATTGTGAGCAACCCCAATTCCACCTGCATTAGTATCTGCAAAAAAAGGCTGTATATTTCTTAATGTATTTTCACCAGTTGTGCTGTACCTATTATGGCCAATAGCATGGTTTCCCTTAAGATTTCTTAGAACTTTTTCCTTATTAAAGTTGTCTCCAACTAAACCAAATCTTTTTTCTGAGTAATACTTTTCTCCATCAAAAGAAACTATCCCACAACCTTCTTGACCACGGTGTTGAAGAGCATGAAGACCAAGGGCCGTTAAAGCAGATGCATCTTTTGCATTACTAATACCAAATACGCCACATTCTTCTTTTAATTTAGGATCAAAGTTCTTCAATTTTTTCTTTAGAATCTTGATATGTTTTTTCATTAGGAAATTCTTTTATGAGATAATTACTACCTTTTTCAAGGTAAGGAAAGATGTATGATTGCTCTATATTTATAGGCCATTTATCGTAATTATAGACAATATGAAAACCAGAGAAAATACAAACAGAAATTATATATGCTCTAATAAAACCAAAAAAGAATCCAAAGGTAGCATCTAAGCCTCCAATACCAGTGTAACTAACTGCTTTACTAATTCCTTTATTCACAAGTAATACTAAAAAAATCACCAATATAAAAATAGCAATTCCCAACCCAATATCTAAGACATACTCGTTATCAATAATATTCTCAAAGTATGGTTTTGCTCTTGGAAATAAAATTAAAGTGATAACGTAGGCAAGCAACCATTTAGCCATCGATAAAATACTTAAGACAAATCCTTTTTTGTAACAAGTAATAAGTGATAAGACGGTAATAATTAGGTAGATTAGATCAATCATAGATATTACATTATAAAAATCTTTTAAACTATCAATCATTACCAACTATCTTCCAAAAGGTTTAATAGCTAGGATCAAAACAGGTAATAAAGTTAAAACAGAAATCATTGCAAGTAACATTGCAAGCCCTGTAAAAACACCAAAATAAATTGTAGGAATAAATTTTGATAAAACTAGAATTGAAAAGCCAAAGACAATAGTGATTGATGTATTCAATATTGCAATACCAACTGTTGAATGACATTTTTTTAAAGTTTTATTATAATCTTTAATTGTATTAAATTCTTCTTTGAATCTGTAAATATAGTGAATACTATTGTCTACGGCTATTCCAATGGTTATTGCTGCAATAGTAATGGTCATCATATCTAATGGAATACCAAGAAGACCAATAATTCCTAAAATAAAAAATGCTGCAATAAAATTAGGAACCACTCCAATTAAAGATAATTTAATATTCTTAAATAGAATTATAAACATTGAAAAAATTCCAATCATTACCAATCCTAAAGTTAGAATTTGTGATTTAAATAAACTTTGTAATAAATTGTTAAATAAAATTAAAACTCCAGCTAGTTTAAATTCACTTTCCTCTAATCCTATTTTATCTTTAAGATCAAAATTTATTTTATTTATTAAATCATTTCTTCTTAAGTTTTTTTGTGAGTCGATTATTCTTAAACTTATTCTAGCTTCATTGTTTTCAATAGATAAATAGGGATCAATAATTTCTGTTTTAATACTTTCTGGAATTTTAGAATACAAAACCCCCATTTCCAAAGTACCAAGAGGTTTGTCGTTGTTCAGCTGTGTTGCAACATCAATGATAGATGAAAAGGATAAAACTTTTCCAACTTGTGGAAGACTATCTAGATAGTTGTGAACTGAGGCTATTTTATCAATTTTATCTTTGGTAAACCAATATTTTTCATCATTTTCATCCTCTTCATCACCCCAATCTTTAAATTCATCATCTTCAGTTGATGTCTCTTTATTTTCAGTTACAGGAAATTTTAAAATAACCTCAAGTGGGGTAGTGCCACCCAATTCTTCATCTATGAGTTTCATTCCTTTATAGATTTCAGTATTTTTATTAAAGTAATTAATAAAGCTATTCTCTACTTCGAGCTTGCTAATTCCAATTATGCTTAAAATAATAATAATTCCAGTTAATCCAAAAATTATATTTTTGTTATTTAATGAAAGTAGGCCTAAAAAATTTGTAATTTTAGAGTCTTGTTCTTTTTTAAGATACATATTTTTTGTTGGTGCAAAATTTAAAAGAGTTGGAAGAAGGGTGAAGGTAATAATAAATGATGTAATTAATCCTAAAGTCATCATCCAACCAAAATCAATAATTGGTTTAATTCCACTAAAGATTAAAGATAAAAAGGCAAAGACAGTAGTAAACACTGTATACAAAATAGGCCAAAACATTTTATTTGTTGTAAGAGATATAATTTCAAAATTATTTTTAACAGGGTAATCTTTTCTTAGTTGAAGAAAGCGAGTACTCATATGAATATTCATGGCCATTGTTAAGATGAGCATTAATGCAATGAAGTTAGAAGAAATAACTGTTACCTTCCAACCTAAAATACCAAGTAATCCCATCATAATCACAACTGAGAATAAGCAACTACAAATTGGAACAATAATCCAAATTAATTCTTTAAAAACAAACCATAAAGTTGCAATAATAAATAAAAGAACTCCTAAACCAAAAACTATAATGTCACTTTTAATGAAAGTCATCATGTCGTCAGCTATCATTGGAATTCCTCCAAGATAAATTTTACCTACATCACTATAACTTTGAATAATTTGTCTAATCTCTAATATATTTTCATGATTTTGTTTTTTTATTTTATCTTTGTAAATTTTTATTTCATCATTTGATAAATCTTCAATATTTTCTAATTTTTTATTTTCTTTAATGTTAACAATAATTCCACTAGTGTTACCGTTTTCACTAATCACATAATTTCTAAATACAGGACTGTTTAAAATTTCTTTAAACCCACGATTTTTATCTACTCCCTCATCTTTTAATGTTTTAAAACTTTGAAGTCTCTCCTGTAGAGGAGCTTCTGAATTATTTAAAAGAGGTATATCTAAAAGAGTAATGACGCTATGAACCCAATTAAGACTTTGAATTTTATATTTTAAACTTAAAAGATTATTAATTGAGTTGTCAGTTACCATCCCTTCATTTGGAGTATAAGTAAGAATTAAGAAGTTCTTTGAGCCATATCTCTCTGTTACTTCTTTTAGGTAAGCTAAATCAGGATCACCCTCTATCAATAGTGTTTCAGAAGATGCATCTAATCTAAAATCTTTGGAATAATAACCAAAACTTAATATCGCAATAATAAGTATAACAAATACTGATTTTGGGTTTTTTAGAACTCTATTTTGATACAATTGAGCAAACATTAGCTCTTTTATATTGGAATTTAATTAATTTGAGTATCTTTAAATTTAGTGAATCTCTCTTCAAACTCAAGAGTTACATTACCTATTGGGCCATGTCGTTGTTTACCAATTATAATTTGAGCTAAGTGAGCAACTTCATTCATTTTAGCTTGCCATTCAGCATGTTCAACAGTTGCTTCTCTCGGTTCTTTTCTTGATAGGTAATATCCTTCTCTGTACACAAACATTACAACATCCGCGTCTTGCTCAATTGAACCTGATTCTCTTAAATCAGAAAGTTGTGGTTTGTGATCATCTCTTTGTTCAACTTGTCTGGAGAGCTG
>Ga0209657_1001997_pt1 | contig 11787 bp, 20 predicted proteins | sample SaaInlV_100m_DNA_FD_184650 | JGI IMG/M metagenome (GOLD analysis project Ga0209657, IMG submission 184650) | Marine microbial communities from expanding oxygen minimum zones in the Saanich Inlet - SI037_S3LV_100m_DNA (SPAdes) (version 2) | ecosystem: Environmental > Aquatic > Marine > Intertidal... | reverse complement strand
AAATATATTGATTATCATGAGCTGGGTGTCAAGTGTGTGCTTACAACACCTGCAGAAGGCGCATTAGAACATGGAATACAGGGAATTAACGACGGTGCTGACTTTTTATTAGATAGAAGTTTGATGGACAATGTAGTAAGGGTAGAAACATCAGAAGCTATTGAAAGAATGAAGCGGTTTGCAAAAGAAACGGGTTTGCTTGTAGGGATAAGCAGTGGAGCAAATATTATAGCTGCAGAAACGTATGTAGATACTTTTAATCCTAATGGGATAGTTATTACTGTACTGTGTGACAGAGGGGAACGATATTTATAGGAGGGGATCCCATGATTAATTTAGCCATAATGTTATTTTTAACCGGCTGTACAGCTTCATCACAAAAGCAAAGTGATACACATGCAGCTGTTGCGATTCAACAGGTTGAGCAGTGTGCAAATATTATAGGCGGTAAAGCTTGTAATTTTAGTGCTGTTGATGCAGACGAGAATGATGTTGAACTTACCGATTTAATGGGTTCTCCTTTTATTTTAGACTTGTCTGCAATGTGGTGCGGACCTTGCAAATTGGCAGCGCAAGGTGTTCAAGACATCCAGGATGCATACTCAGATTATGATTTACAGTATGTTACTTTAATCATTGAAGACACAACAGGCAATCCACCCAATACAATAGATCTTCAATTCTGGAAAGATCAGGCAGGAATAACAACAGCACCAGTTTGGGCAGGAAGTAGAGAACTATTGACACCAAATCCAGTTGAAACAGGGTCAGCTTTGTATTTAGATTCGTGGCCCACATTTTATTTTTTTGATAGTGGCATGAGAATGAAAGCCTACCATGTTGGATTTAACGATGCGCTTGTAGATGAAAATATAGGATTGATAATTAGTGATGAAAATAACGAATAGACAATTAAGACTACTCATTAAAGAAGCAATAAGAAATATTGAAAAACCAGAAGGTGACGATATTAATGTGGGAAAGTATTTAAGTAAAGAAATCTTAGATGATGAAGAAAATTTTAGAAGCTTTTTTGCTCCACTTGCACTTCCCATTGATGTACATATTTTCAATGCAGGTGAGTTACTTACACCATTAGATATTATGTTTGTAGGAACTAGTAGAAAAGGTGGGAAGCGAGCATTCTTCAATCATTTAAGTAAAAATAAAATTGCACAATTGTGGAGCTTAGTGACATCTGTAAGTGAAAAAGCAACAGATAGGCCGTGGTATCGTGTCGATAAAGCAGTTAGAAGTCAGATAGAAGTAGTTAAAAGAATATGGGATATATGGAAAAATGCAGACTCTGGAGCTTTGACAATTTTATTAGCTTCACCAGGTGCACTTGAAGCATTTGACTCAAGTTATGGGTGGCTTCTTCATGACGTAGCTGGGCATTCTCTTGACTTTGGAGTGGGCGATATTGACGGGTTTGTTAATTTTATAACAGCAGGTAGAAAAGGAAGAAATAGGTGGAAAGTCCCAGATATTTTAAGAAAATACATGGACCGGCCGCGACCAAATGCTATTACCGGTGAAATTGAAAATGAAGTAACAGATCTAGAAGCTGCGCTTCAAAAAGATTTAGATCCACTTACGCCAGGTGTAGCACTCTATAATGATGCGTCAGCATCTGTTTTTGCATTCTATCTTTTAAAGGGAGATTTACCTCCATCGCTTTATAGTTTTATGTCAACAGAAGATGTTGAAGCAATCAATGCTGAATTGAAAATGGTTGGTGAAGAACTTAAGGGTAAAGTAGTCATAGCAGTTCAGTAATTAATAAAAAAATAGTGTACAACTTTCTTCTCGTGTTTATAATTATAAATGTGACGCCTTTTTGGGTCACATAACATATAAGTCACTTGCTTAATAAAGGAGAAAGACAATGACTGGTTTGACACTACGGGCTAGTGTTCCTGCCCTAATGGGACGCACCTCACTCGATCAACTGTTTGATTCATTTTTTACGAATCCAGTCCCTCAAATAGAAAAAACAACACAGGGTTATCCTCTTACTGATATCTATAAAGACGAAGAAGGGAATCAGATTATCGAAATGGCGCTTGCAGGTTTCACAAAAGAGGATATAAATATCCAATGCGGCCCAAATAAGACTTTGATAATTAGCTGTGACATGTCACGTGATAAGAATGATGGCAAAGATGACTTAAGTCATCAGCGAAGGATCGCAAGAAGAGGTTTTAAGAAAAGTTTTGTAGACTATTATAATCAATTAGACTTTGGTAAAAGCACGGCATCTTTCGAGAATGGACTTCTTCGTGTGCAAATACCACCCATTGATGCAGTAGAATATTCAAAGATCGAAATTAGATAATATATAACATAAATGGCGTACCTGCATTGGCAGGTGGGTTCGGTAGCGTGCGGGTATCGCTATCTTTTATTTTATCTTTAGCGATAAAATAACATATATATAGTCATGAGACAGCACTTAGAAACACTACAGCAGTATTCTGATATAATTACGAAATACATCCAGAATTCACTATTCAATCCTGAAAACATGGAATATCTTAAAGCTTCTGATGCAGAATCAGAAACAACAATGACGCTGCCTATTACTATTTTTGATGACAATCCTAACGTCAATAGTGTGATTGTTGCCTATAGAGTAAATGATGATAGTTACGGCGAGATTGAAGCATACTATAAGTGTGTTGTTGACGATAGATCAAAGTCTGATCTTATTATCATTGTTGATGTTCCACGTGAGTATGACGAAAGGTTTCGTGAGTACATAGATGGAGAATTAGCAGATGCTCTCGGTCATGAATTGCAGCATAGCTGTGAGTCTCCTGAGATAATGAATGTAAAAATACCCGAAGGCATTGAGAAGTGGGAAAGTGTAGAAAATGTTTGGGCACACTTTGGAAGCGACGTAGAAACGAAAGGATACGTAGTTGGTTTCTTTTTGCGGTCATTAACGCTAGCAAAGCAAGGACGTGAAGTCGATCCATATGACATCATGGATCAGTACGTAATGAATCAAATATATCAAAGAGGCGTACAACAAGGCTTAAACGAACAGGAATTGCAACCTATAATTAAAAAGGTATATGACAAGTGGTCGACCTTTTTAGAAAATGTGATAAGTGAGTATTATGATTGAATTTATTTTGGCTAATTTCTGGACATGTTTAGTTATATCTTGCATTCCTTTTATGATTGTTTATCCATGGGCACACTATAAAAGTAAAAAAGCTGATGAGCAATTAGTTAAAGATCTGGCTGGGATACTAAAAGGCAACCGCGAGGATTCCAGCTGAGATGGACACTGATGAAGTTGATAATGAAATTGTACGACTAGTCATATCAGATCTTCATCTAGGCGCAGCTTATGCTAAAGAAGAATTACTTTGTAAATTACTTGCTAATGTAGAGTGTGATGAACTAATACTTGCAGGCGATATTATAGATTTTATTAAAGTACCCAAGTTTACAGAGAAGACCGCATTATTATTCGAACTATTGAATTCACTAACTTGTAGAAAGATCTATGTTATTGGTAACCATGACTATGCATTCAAAAAGTTTACCGGAAAAACGGTAAGTGGAATTGAATTTATGGACAAGTATGAATTCACTTATAGCGGCAGAAAATATAGAATAGAACACGGAGACAAATATCAAACAGGCATAATACATTGGCGTATTTTCATGACGCTTTTCTCTATATTTCAAGACTGGGTAGAAAGAAATTTCAGTTTTAACTTAGCAGCATTTTATGTACGATGGAAAAAGAGGAAGTTAAAAAGAATCTGGGATATTGTCCAGTGGAACAATGATGTCGATGTTTTTATAATGGGTCATACACATAAACCAGAAGCATTGATATGGGTTGACCAGGATGAAAACATTAAAACTTATGTCAACACAGGTGATTGGGTTGATCATCAAACTTACGTCCTTATTAAGAACGGCAACCTTAGATTAAAGAATTATGAATGCGCAGCAGATAATTATAGCAGTGAAGAATAGTTATTATTAAAGTCAGGAGTATTTGATCATGAGAATATCTGAAGGGCAAGTAAGACAGCTTATTAGAAAAGTATTGCGCGAAGCCCGCCGGGCGTCAAATTGGGAAACATATATTGAGTATACGTCTGAGGATCATAATATTCCCAAAGATGAAGTAGCTGCGATGGTTGATCAATATAAAGATATGATGTCTAAAATTAAGTCACAAAAAGAAGCTGGTGGCGATGATGATGCTATTAACTATTTGGTGACAGACTTTAAATTAGATCCTAATCAAAGTGATTCGTATAAGGATTGGGTTAAGTGGTACATGAATTACAATTCGTCACCTGATGGAAGGGTGCTTGCTGATGGTAAAAAGTGGATTGACGTCGAAGATGTTTTGTCAATTATGGAGGCAATGCACGACTCACTAAACACAAAACCTCCGGCTGATGATGCAGATGAGGCACCGAAAGTAAGAAAGCAGCGATTCAAAAAATGGGTAGGAAAACGAATAGAAAAAGCTAAGGCTCGTGCAAAAAATAGGCGCGCGAAGAGGGCAGCTCGTAAACTTGACAGAATGGACAAGAAGATTGATAAAAAAGCTGAAAAGTTAAAAACAAAGTATAATCAAAGCGAAGAAGATATAAAAAGAAGGAAAGAGGAAGAGGAAACCGGCCGTCGAGAAAAAGAGCTTGCAGCGAAGTTGGGTACAGAAGAAGATAGAGATGACTGGGATAAGCGCTAGCTATAGCTTATTAGTATAAAATTTAAAGTTGCTAGTTATAATAGTATTATGTTATTTGATCGATCACACCAGCTATTTAAATTAGTACGACCTGCGATCAAAATAGGCTTCACATGCGGTGCTTTTGACTTATTGCATACCGGCCACGCGCTAATGTTTGAAGAGTGTAAAAAACACTGTACATATTTAATTGTAGGCGTGCAGTCAGACCCGTCAATTGACAGACCTGACAAGAATAAACCAGTTCAGTCCTATGAAGAAAGAAAAATAATGGTCAAAGCTATTAAGTGGGTTGATGAAATTGTCACGTATGATACAGAAGAAGATTTGTTGATGTTGCTTCAAGATTTAAAGTCGCAAAATTTAATTGATTTAAGAATTATTGGAGCTGACTGGCAGAACAAAAGATTTACTGGTGATGAACTAGGCATACCTGTTGTCTACAACACACGAAATCATGGATATTCTACATCAGAATTAAGGAAAAGAATAGCGCGAGCGGAATAATTAAATTAGATACGCACTTAAAATCTGGTTATTAGATGTATGATACTTGGTTTGACAGTAATAGCAATAAAATAGAGCTATCACAAGTATTTGCAAAAATTAAAAAGTATATACAAGATGGCGGAAAAATTTATGTAGGCACTGATAGTATGCTATTTAGTACTAAGTGCATATATGCAACAGCAATTTGTATTCATAATGCAGATATGAAGATTGCTAATTATTTCTTTGCAAGGGTGAATGATCATTCTGGAAAGTCAAAGAGTTTAAAACACAAAATTACAAAGGAGGTGGAGTATTCGATAGAAGTTGCATTGCTTATTCTTGAAGAGTTTCCAACTGCAGATATTGAAATACATGCAGATGTAGGAACATCAAAGAGATCAGCAACCAGCAAGTTTGTTGAGTTTATAAGGGGGTGGATATTGGGATCGGGATTTACATATAAGGTCAAGCCTCATTCATGGGCATCCTCTTCTATTGCCGATTGGCATACAAAGTAACTTATAATTTGAGGAGTATAAAATGATAAAGTTACCTATAGAGTTAGATCTAGATATTGAACTTAGAATGATTGTGCAAGAATCAATTAGCAACATGTTATGTGAAAAGCTTTCTTTGCCTAATGAGCATTTTTTAAAAGCTATAGACTATTTACCGACGTATAGGCACGACAAGGACGGTGAAAAGGTGCTAAATAATTTGTATATTAAGCTAGTCACAGATTATAATTTTAATGTAATTGGTTTTAAAGAAATTGAAAAATCAGGTGCAACATGGCAGGAGGTAATTGAATTCTTGCTATTTAGCGGGAGTCGTAAAATTAAGGCGAAGGAGTTTTACGACTTAGATATAAGATAAACCCTATTATTAGGAGAATTTCGTGACTGAAGTGAAATTTCAGCCTTTCTTTCCTTACTTGAATATTCGTAAGGAACAAGAGGCAGCAATTAATTTTTGTATTGATGCATTAAAGAATGGAAAAAAGTACGTTGTTGTTGAAGCAGGAACTGGTTGTGGAAAGTCAGCAATTGGTCTAACAGTTGCCAGGTGGTTTAATGCACATGATCACACATGCAGTGTTGACTATGAGCCCGGCAGCTATTTTGTTACAACACAAAAGATCTTGCAAGCACAGTATGTAAAAGACTTTGGCTCAGGCAGGGGTACAATGTGCTCTATTAAGTCATCTTCTAATTACAGCTGTAAGTTTCATAAGGCTAACAATTGTCAAGAGTCTCAACGCCTTCTAAAGATGGAAGATAAACAATCGAGTTTTTTTAAGTCATGCTCTTTTGCATGTACTTACAAACAGTCAAAAGCAAAGTTTTTAGAATCAAAAGAATCAGTAACAAATTTTCCGTATTTTCTTACAGAAGCAGCATTTTCTGGTAAAATAACACCAAGAAAATTTTTAGTGGTTGATGAAGCACATAATGTTGAAACTGAACTGAGCAAGTTTGTTGAAGTAACAGTATCAGAACGTTTTTGCAAACAAGTTCTTAAAGTAACCTGGCCTAAGAAAAAGACACAATATGCAGTTTACAAGTGGGTGAAAGATGAATACTTTCCAAAAGCTCAATCAAGGCTAATGCACTTTGAGAAGCAATTAGAAGGGCTGGGTATTAAGGCAAGAATCAAAGAATTTACTGCACTTACTAAACAGTATGAGATGTTGTCATCACATGTAAAGAAAATGGAAACATTTATAAAAGTATACAACACTGACAACTGGATCTTGGAAATTGTGCCTCCATATGATAGAGCTAAAGAGAAGTTTATTTTTAGGCCCATTGATGTGGCACCGTTTGCAAAACAGTATGTGACTCGCTTGGGAAAGAAAGTTCTGTTTATGTCGGCTACTATATTAGACAAGAAGACATTTTGTAGGTCGCTGGGCCTACCCATGGATGAGACAACATTTATCAGTATTCCTACGCCGTTCCCGGTAGAAAACAGACCTGTAATCTTTAGCGGGTCAGGAAATATGAGTTCAAAAACAATTGATCGTACGTTACCTAAAATGGCAAAAGCTGTTGAGATGATCCTCAAAGAGCACGCAAAAGAAAAGGGAATTATTCATTGTCATACATACAAGGTTGCAAATTTTCTTAAAAGAAACATTAGGTCACGACGATTGTTAATACACAATTCAGAAAATAGAGATGCAATTCTTCAAAAGCATATTGATTCAAAAACACCGACTGTGCTTTTAAGCCCATCAATGTCAGAGGGCGTTGACTTGCACGGGGATTTGTCGAGATTCCAGATTATCTGTAAAGTTCCCTATCCATACTTGGGTGATCCATTAGTTAGAAAAAGAATGCATAAATTTAAAGGATGGTATCCGATGCAAGTTGCCAAGACAGTAGTCCAGTCAGTGGGCAGAAGTGTAAGGTCCAAAGATGATAGAGCGGTTACATATATTCTCGATACCGACTGGTTGAGATTTTTAAACACTAATCGTAAATTCTTTCCTAAATCTTTTTTAGATAGCTTGGTATAATAAGAACAGGAGTTTGTTATGTTTAAAATTGGTGACAGGGTTTGTTCACGATATCATATGAGCAAAGTAGGTAGCGTCGTGTCAATGCGCCAAAGTCCTGTAACTGCTGGAACTGGTTCAGGTGCTTTTTCAAAAATGTGGATTATTAGTTTCAAAGCAGATGATGATGGCTTAGTTTATGAAATAAAAGCGCAAGATTTAATGAAAGCTGAATGAAATATTTAAACTATGTAATGGCATATGTATGGCTTTTTATGTCATTTGCTAATTTTACCACAGCTGCTATGAATTGGCAGCTTAATAATTTTGGCTGGTTAATTTTTAATGTAATCACCGCTATAGTCTGTATATTCATATTCGCAAGAATAATTAGTGATATAGGACAAACAAATGTTAGTAATGACAGAGCACGAAATACGAAGAATGATTCGACAGATTCTTCTAGAAGCTAAGAAGAAGAAAAAGAAAAAGAAAAAGAAGAACAGTACTAAGCAAGCAGAAAAAGATCTTATGCTTGACAAGCCTTTTAATGTTGGAGGCTGGCCCAAAGGAAAGCATCAGGGGTGGCTGCCAGACTCCAGACCTGTTAATGTACAAATAAGAGACTACTTGGATGATATGGGCCTGCTGTAATGGCACCGGGGGATCTTGTATACGTTCGCTTTGGCACATCTTTTCTTTTGTCTGCACCCTTTGATCGATCTGTATTTGCCCCTGAAGATATCGAAGGCAGGTTATGCGTGATACTTAAAGAGTGCCCACAAATGGAAATAGAAACAAAATCAGAAAATTGTTTTGTTATTTTGGTTCGTGGCACGAAGCAGATTATAATGCGTAAATATCTTAAATTTATCCCAAGTATTTAGGGAATATAAGCGATATTTAGTTACAAGTGTTATTTAAAGTTTGGGTGAATTATGTCAATTGATTCCATTACAGATCGTTTTGCTAAGTTACGATCTATGAGAGAAAAACTATGCAAGCAAGAAAGCAACTGGAAAGAAGCATTCCAAGCTCGCGATTGGCTGGTTGACCAACTCAATGAACTTAAGTTGACAATCAACAATTCTAATAGTACACAAGAAGAAATATTAGAAAGGGTAGACGATTTATTATGCGTGCTAAACCCAGATAATAAGCATTCAGAGAAGGGAGCCCGCGATGCCGAATAACAATGAAGATGGCTGGGGTGAATATTCACGACTAGTGCTGAAAGAACTTGAAGTTTTAGCTGCGGGTATTAAAGAACTTAACGATAGTATCAATGAGATGAAAAGAGAAATTACTGAGATTAGAGCACGAGAAGATAAAGTTCATGAATTAGTCAAATGGAAAGAGCGAATTGATGAAGTAACATCAGCATCTCAGTTGAAAGAACTTACAGACTCAGTTGAATCATTAAAATCTTTTAAAATACAAGCAATTACTATTTTTTCAGTAGTACAGTTTACTATGGCAGTTACTGTTTTTATTATGAACTTTATGTAATCTAGGTTGAATTTTAGTAAAAGTGTGCATAATTATCATTAACCAGGAGAATTAATGTGCAGGTTAGTATAACAAAAAAAGAACTATCAAAGCTTGTTGAACAAACATTGCTTGAGGGCGAAGTAACAATAACACCCAAGGGTCGAAATATTCTAGGTGTTTTTTTAATGCTTGCGGGCGGTGCTCTTACGCCACTTCCTTTGGTAGGGTGGGTCTTGGGCCCAACACTAGCATTTTTGGCAAAAATGGGATTACTTGAAGATTTTGTAGCAGAATATATTGAGGGAAAAGTAGACTTAGAAAAGTTAGTTAACAGCATTGAAAATCGTGTTATGCAAGTATTAAGATCAGCGCCAAAAGGTAGACAGGTTATTGCTTACCTTGCAAAGCTTACTTCACAGGGTGACAAAGGCGGCGCGATAAGAAGAGAAGTCGAAGCATTAGCAACTCAGCCAGCAGAAATAGCAGAAAGAATGGCAGCAATCTATGCGACAGACGCTATACTCCAAATGATTCAAAAGAACATCAAGCTTGATAAGCTGAAGATTCGTGGAAAACAGCTGAAGATACCTGGCAAAAAGTTACCTGCAGGCGGCCTTATAATAATTGACAAGCAAGATTTACCAAGCAGATATCAACCTCTTCATGGAATAGTAAATCAAGTTGCAACTGACTCGCTTGACTCCACAGGCGAGCAAGCATTTGAAAAAGCAGTTGAAATCGCAGATAATGACGAATTCGACCCGGAATCATTTGAATTGACGGGCGATGTCGAAGGAGTTCCGGATGAGCTTCCAACAAGATTTGCGTCTGTAACGCCCATCGATTCAGATATTGTATCAGAGAATATGCAAGACTTGTTTGACGCAGTTGATATGATTGCTATGATTAATGAAGCACGCTACTCCAGATAAACTAAAATGAATTCATACGATAGTAAACGACTCCGAAGGCAAATTCAAGACTTGTTAATCCTTGAGTACACAAAAGGGCATGATGTGCAAGACTCACAAACAAGTCCTGCCATGACAAGACAACTAACAGATTTAGAAGAAAAGATAAAAAGCGCAGGCTTGAGCTACCCTGAGTATAATCAAATCATATCAGGCGCCGCCGGCGGCCGCCAAACTATCTACAATCAAATTAAAGCTTTAGCTAAATTAACTACTGAAAAATTTCCTAAATTTCCTTTGCTTGCATTAGCTACAAATGGAGAGTTTTCTATTAAAAAACCTACAAATTTACAAAAGTTTATGAATGCTGTAAAGGAATGGAAAGGTAGCGATAAAGAACCAAAGGTACAACACCAGGGGTTGCTGTCTGATCCAGACAATAATCCTTACTACACATATTTAAAAACTGAAGACGTAGGGGAGTTTGATGCAAACAAGGCACCTTTGGTTTATTACGCATCTAAAGAGAAATCAACAGGTGGAACAGACGGTGACAGAGCTGAAGATGCATTAGTTGCCTATTATAATGTGCTTGGTCAAGCTGCAGAATCAGTTCAGGGAAAAGCACCCGGCCGCGATATTACTATTGCACAATATGTTATTGAACTTAAAACTGCTAAAAATAAAGGTGAAGTTACAGGAATGTTAAATACATCTGCAATCAAGCCTGACATTGATAAGTTTTATTATTTCGTGTCAGGCAGGGGCAGTGATGATAATGTAGTACATATTGTTAATGCAATGTTGTTATATGTAAGAAATCTGGGTATTCTGTTAGATGTGAAGACAAATGCAGACGGTGAGCTAGAGTTTGATCCGAGCGGTTTTGAAAAGAAGATTAGAAAGAAAGTACAAGATGAATTAAAAAATCAAAATTTTGAAGATGTAATCGTTCAAACTTTATTATCAGGTCGCCCTAATGAGGAGCTAGAGGTTAAAAGATCTTTCGGCATAGGCGGTTTAAATGTTCGGTTTAAATTAGATTTTGCCATAAAGCAAACTGATGCAGCTTCTGATATTCCTGTTGCTTCGGCTGATCCTGAAGAGGTAGCAGCAGCTATATATGCCTCACTCTTACAAACACCTGCGCAAGCAGAAGCTGGTCGTATTGGTGAAAGTGTAAGCAGTGTTGATGATTCATTAGATGCTGCTATGATTAAAGAGCAGGATTTAAGAAGATTAGTACTTGAATTACTTGCAAGAAAGTTAAAAATCTAAAGTTTGCGTGTTATATTTTATTACTTGAACGGAGACTATAATGAGTGATAAAAAATATGTGTACAAAAATGAAGATACAAATGTTCAGAGTCAGCGTAAGCGAAGAAGAGAAGTAAGGTGGAAAGGTCCTGCTGGATCTGTCTTTATTACATATGAGCATTATTGAAAGCATCATTTATAAATTTCATTTACTCTTTATAGTTAAGGTTATAGAGGTAGAAATTTATGAAAGACTTGAATATGTCGGGTAGCCTAGATTTAAAAGAGGCACTTAAAGAATTAGAAGAGATGGTTGAGCAAGCCTGGTTTAGTGAGGGCTTGAGTGAGATGTGTCAACCGAGTTATTTGCTTCAGTCTGATAGGCAATCAAAGAAGCCGGTTTG
>Ga0209657_1001996_pt1 | contig 11789 bp, 14 predicted proteins | sample SaaInlV_100m_DNA_FD_184650 | JGI IMG/M metagenome (GOLD analysis project Ga0209657, IMG submission 184650) | Marine microbial communities from expanding oxygen minimum zones in the Saanich Inlet - SI037_S3LV_100m_DNA (SPAdes) (version 2) | ecosystem: Environmental > Aquatic > Marine > Intertidal... | reverse complement strand
ATCTTTACCAATTTCACTATACATCTGTCTAGCTAACAGGTGTTTTATCTTACTACCAACACCATCAACAGCTGTAGCTATATAATTCTGGTTGGTATCTACTACACTAGCAAAATAGTGTGGTGTACCTACAGTCTTATATAGTGAGTTATTGACTGATAAATCTGATTTTTCTATTTCATCTAAAACACTAGCTGTTGCATCATCAAGCATAATATTATCCTTTCATTATACAACCATTATACCACATTATATCCTGATATACAAGGAAAAGGTTTACCAAAAACTCCCTGTTACAGCCTTGATATATAGGTGTTTTAAACCTTCTAATACTCTATGTAAATTTGCTGTATCATTATAGGTATCTGCTATATGTATCAATCCGATAAATGTAAATACCAGAAATATTAACAGTGTCACCCATCTCATTTCTTTTCTCCTGCTTTCAATGTTGCATTATGATTCAAGAAATCACCTGCTTTATACCAGACAGGTTTATTTTGCATGAACATCATAGTCAAAAATAATATAGCGACCAGCGACCATATTACTTTATTTATGGTGCTCATTTGGTTTCCTTATTTAGAATGTGAAAGATAAATCACTACCCCTCCATAAATCCACCATAATGCAATAACTAAATCTGTCATGCTACCTCCGAATACGGGCAACTCTCATGCAGCCATAGGGTGCGTAACTGCGGGTTGTGTGGATGCACAACCTACTCAAAACTATTGTAAAAAAATATGTTCTCACAAGAGTAATGAGAGCTTCGTGGGCTAGGGGCCATTCACCAGGCCTATGCCTTTTTCTTTAGTTTCCAGTATTTCTTCCTTACCTGTATTTATAATATCTCTACATCTCACAAGGCATATAAATTAAACCTTTATCTGGTAAATCATGTGTATGTGTGCCAAAACAACCTAACCACATAGCTGCAATCTCTGCTTCTGTCTCTGTTTTGTAGATATGATCCATTATATCTCTACTATTAATTACACCATTTGGGAGTTTTTTCTGTTTATGATGAGAACCCTCACTCTTGTTATGTGGTGTAGACAAATCTGGTACAATAAAAGGTACTAATGGTGATTGTTGTCTCGGTACACTTCTATTTACTTTTTTATCCTCTTGTATTAAAGCCTGTTTATAGTCCAACTCTGTATCTGATTCAAATGGTATTGGATTTTGACCAGCAGTTCGCTCAAGATGACCCCTATTGCTGTCTATAAAGTTATCTATATCTTCATAAAATCTTTGCATACCCTGATAACCGATTAATCTTGCTTTTTCTTCACCATTGTCAAATACTATAAATGTTGGTGTTCCAGCAATACCATCAATTTTTCGTGCATTATATGCTTTATCATACCATTTTGGTGCAGATGCTCTATCCATACTAATGATTCTTAGTGGTAGTAATTTTGCAGCCTCTGATTCTGCATATGTTGGTGCAACTTCTTTTAAGAATGCTTGACAATAACCACATGATGCCATAGAGAACATTAGTAGTTCTGTAGCTATTGCTGTTGTAGTCATTGTAAAAAATAATGCAATTGATATAATGAGTTGTTTCATTTTGTTTCTATCTCCACTAATTTATTTATAAGTGCCTGTAGTCTTTCAACTTCCTTCTTAAGTACAAGATTCTCTGCTTCAAGGGTAAGCACTCTACTCCTCTTAACCTCTATCTGTGATTCAAGTATGCAAATCTGTGTATGTGCTTGTGAGTCACTTGACCAGTTACTCATGTTATGTCCTCCTTTGTTTAAACTCAAGCCCTTATCCAATCTGGTTTTTCATTCCATTTATTTGGCCCTTCTTTTAATAAAACGCCTTTATACATATAATAGTTTGGACTTGATGGATCATCAAACTCTGGATGTTCAGCTCTATATTTTGCGACTCTCTCTAAATTCCATAGTCTCAACTTTTCGGCATTAATTTTACCCAATGCAATAGCACGAAGATACATATCAGCAGTAAGCAGACCCCGATCATTAGCTGTATCCATATCCCTAATAAATTTATTCATATCTTCAGGAGGCCAAGACATCCACTCTGCTGGAACTTGACCATTCCATGCCTTTGTTCCTGTTTGCACTCCTAAAAATGTTGTTTTTAATCCACCTTCTATAGTTACATCAATAAGTTTATCTGTATCAATCCCCTTTTCGATACGCTTATCCCAGCGATCGGGGTCTGATAGACTATAATCCTGACCAGCCGGAGTTAATTCAATAGTTTCAGGAATGGTTGATACTGGTGCTGGTGAAACATTTTCTTGTATCTTTTTCAGTTTGGTAATTGGAGGGTCAGACATTAAAACCTCTGCATTATCTTTAAAGGCTTCCTTAACACTATTAGTAACTTTTTGTATTTGCTTTGTATCCTTCGCCGTTTCTAATTTTCCTAATAATGGTTGTACAGGTAACTTCTTCAAAGCACCAGAAGGGTCTAATGAAATATTTGGTATAGTCATGCTACATGGATCAAACGTACCAGTAACAGAAAATACTGACTCGGCTAAATCAGTTATGTTTATATTAGTAAACCCTCTTAAATTTTTTATACCAGCATAATTAAGTGCAAGTGCAGCTGTTTTTTCTATATAAGCAAGACTTCCTTTTGTAGTAGTAGCTAAATCAGCAAGGTCGCCTCTTAATGATTTTATTTCTTCTGGTACTTCTGGTAAAGATGCAGATACCTTATCTTTAAGTATATTAAGTTCACCTTCTATATTATCAGCCATTGCTTGAAGTCCAGCAGGTGTACCTAAATCAATATTTAACATGGCCTGTGCTCTTGCTTGTAGTTCACCCTTGAGATTATTTAAATTTAAATCTACTCCACAAGTTTTTGGTATTTCAAATTCTGGTAATTCAAAGGCCATTTACTATACTCCTTGTGCTTGTTGAGCTGCTTCTGATGAACCTCTTTGAACAAGGTTAGCGTAATCAGTACCACCCTCTCTATAACTATGGACATCACTACCTGTATATACTTTATAGACACTATCATGTCGTTCATCCAATGTACTAGCATAGTGTTCAAATGCAGCACCATTGAGTTTTTTCTGGAATGTACCACCAACATTTATTGATGAGTTTCCACTAACATTTATTGTAGAACTTCCAGATATTTGATGTGTTGAGTTGCTATTTACAGTATGGTTAAAATTAGCATTAGTAGATAATCCCATGTCACCAATAGATGTTATGTCAATATTTCCAGATGTAACCATTGTAGTATTTTTATTTACCATAGTAAACATTGTTCCATGTGTTATCTCTGTTAAAGTACCAGTAATGGTTTCTGAACAATTACCTGTCTTATCAGTAACACCATCTTGTTTTTTACCAGCACTACCTATATTTATAGTTCTATCATCACCAATATTTAGGATTTGATCAAATGCAATATATAAATCATCATTTCCATTCACTACTGTTTTTCTATCAGCTAGAACTTCTGTTACTTCATTACCAGTTATTTTAGTTCTCTTATCTCCATGTACATTCAAATGATAATCACCATAAACTTCCTGTACCAGACTGCCTTGATATAACATACGACAATCCCCCTCAATAGTTACATTACACGCACCACTAATGAGGACATCTTTATTACCAATAACTATTTCATAATCGTTAGCAACTACTTTAACTACCCTAGTACCATCAGGCTGTATTTCTTCAAATGTACCTTTTCTATGATATCTATGTAATCTTTCTGCATCTTCTGTATCATCCCACTCCTCAACATGACCAGACTCACTCATCCGAACATGATTGAATGGATACACTGAGGACATTTTTATAGAATCTAAATATTTTGTATCACTAATCTCCGTTCCACCATATCTAGGATTTGGTTCATTCCATAGTGTAGTCTCATAAAGTGCAGAATCATCTGTATGAGGTATAGATGTTGACATATCTCCCGCTAGAGCAGTAGGTACTCTTTTGTGTCTTGATTTTCTTTTATATCTTAATGATTCTGCATCTTCACCATTTTCAGTACCAACAACAGGATGGCCATCACCAGTAGCTAATCTATGTGTATCTGGTATATTTAAATCACCTGCTCTTGGATATTTACCAGAAGGGTCATTAAATCCAAGTTTAGTATCTGCACCTTTCTCTGGTATACCACCAAAGGTTGACATCATTACAGGTTCTTGTGCGTTCTCGCCGTCACGAAAAAAACCAAATACCCATGTACCCTCTACTGGGCCCATAGGTGTAGTACCAATACCATTCATAGCTGCAGATGTTATTGGTTGACTTGGAGTTGCCCAAGGCAAATGGTTTGTAGGTATACCAACACCTTCAACTTTATTATCAGTATGATATCCAAGTATGCGTACTCGACATCTACCCAACATCAATGGGTCTATTCTATCCTCTACAACACCTTGCCACCAAACAAATTCACCAAACATAATTAATCTTCCTTTCTTGATAATCTTATCGGAACGTGCTCTTCCAGACCATCTTTACTTACTTCCACTTTCATATTATATGCTATCTTTTCCTCTATTCTTGTGAAAATATGTTGAATAGCAGTAACCATGTATTTTCCAGAAAGAAACTTATCATCAACTGCATCAGATTTTTTATCCTTGTCAGTACTTTCTGGTGATGGTAGATATACATTAGCTGTCATTCCAACACGCAGAGCAGAGTTACCACTTACTTCTAAAAGAATATTTATTCCATCATATATACCCATATGTCCATTTCTTTTTAATTTCCAATTTTCTACATTATTATCATAGTTATCAACACCATTCATAGAATACATATTATCATGCTTAGGATAAAACTCTACCCTACTATCAATCATACTACTTAAGTTTCGTTCAGTAGTTGTTGGATATCCATTATTATCAGAAGGGGGTGCATAGGTAGTTCTTGCTACTTGTGATGAGCGAATCTCAACATCTGAATTTGATAGTGGAGGAAATTGCCCACAATGATTAAGAGAAAACCAACTATTAAATCCACCATATTCATGTTGAACTATTTTTTTTCTAACAATATCATGTGTAATGAGTTTAGATGCATACACACCTCTTTGAGTATTTTCTTTTTTATCAAATTGCTTTATGAATTTAAAATCTTTAATTTTTATAATTCCCTTTGCTGCGTTTTCTACTCCTGTAGAATCATCTATTCTTACTCTCTGGACAAAAGTAAATATAGCAGGTTTATCCACTAATGTATTTAGACTCATAAAAAATGAACCTCTCACTGTTTCAAAATAAACATAATTGATACCATTAGATTCATTAGGTATTGCTCGTTTGGATAACCATTCAATAGCTTTAAGAGGACTTAAGTTTGGTATAATAACACTTTCAGTTCTCTCAGTAGGTTCTGAAAATAATCCAGTTGTATCATCACTAAGATACTTGTGATAAATATCTGAAACCATATAACTAATCTTTTTATTATTATAAGATTTTGATACCTTAGAGTGAAGGCTACTCATATATGTTTCTGATATTAAATCTAATGTATACCTTTGTGCTTTTGTTTGTCTAGGGTCTATTAAACCCCTTGCATTTAATGAGTTGACATGAAGTGGAGGAGGTTTAATACTATATGTTTCAGATTCATGACCATCACCAAATCCAGTAAGAGCTATATCAATATCAACAGTTTCCTCACCAACAATAGGTAATTTGTATGGTACATTATGTGAATCTGATAGAACTATTTTTGCAGTTAAAGCTGGGCGAAAAATATCCTCATATATGCTTAACTCTTGCATATGAGGATATAAGTCATACCTACCACTAGCACCACGAATCTCTAATTGTTTTACAGTAACATCAGCTGCATTAACTTGTTTTGACATAATATTATTCTTATATAGATTGCTTGAATTCTTTTAAGATTTGTGGTATATATTCTGACCTTATAATATTGATTGTTCTTTTTTCATCATTCAATAGTTCTTCATAAGTAAAATTAGTAATAGGTTTAGCACCAGCCACTGCACTTTGTAATTCTGGATTTGCACCTGTCTGATTGACAGAATCTACTATATTACCATCCTCATCTTCATAGTGGTGTATATCATTCACATTAGAATATTTCTTAGTAATATATTTTCTTAAATCATAATATGTTAGTGGCCAATCATAATATGGATTTGTCATGTAGTTTGCATACATAACAACCCAATGTAAAGTAGAATCACCATAGAACTTGTGTGCAAGTATATCTGCTCTATCTCCATCATTAATAAAATATTGTTCAAAAAAAGCAGAATTAATAACATTCAGCTTCTTTCGTATCCTTATAAGGACATTGGTTATTAATTGAATTCGTGAATTATTCTTATCACCACGAACATCATAACCTATAGATGGAAAGTATTCAAAGTATGCCATTAGAACTTTCTCCCTGATTCTTTAAATTTACCAACAGTTGTTTTACCCCTAACATCGTCTGAGGTAATAATTTCTGTTTCTTGAAATGTTAATTGTAGTGATACATCAACTGGAGCACCACCTTCAAATGAATTCCAACCCTGTTGTGCAAAATTTGTATTAACACCAGTACAAACACAATATTTTATCTCTGGAAGGTATTTATTAGTCACATAAGAATTAGTATTATCAATAGTTAAAAATTCAATTCTAAATTCCATTGGATATTCAAACACGCCAGATTGGCCCTTGTCACCTTCAAAATTTGGTTTTGAATGAGCCCTAAATGCACTAATAATATCTCGTATCATCGTTACATCACTATCATTAAGAGCTCTTAATGTAAAAGTAAAATCAAATGAACGAAAATCAACTCCCTGAAATGTTTGTTCTTTATATGGATTAGCTTTAACACCAAATGTACTTTCAATACCAGATTGTAGACCACCAGAACCAAGTGCTGCACCTATTATTGGAGCTGCAATACCACTAACGCCAGGTATCATGTTAGCCAAAGCACCAGCACCGCCACCTAAAGTTGCACCTACTCCAGAAAGTAAACCATTTTCTATAGCACCACTAAGACCTCCATTTAACGCAGCTCCTATAACACCTAAATCACTTCCCTGCCATTGTACTCCTTCACTAAACGCAACACTTTCTGGCATATTTAAATAAATACTTTGTTTATGTTGTTCAGATGTGTGTTCGTCAGGTTTTATTTTAGCAAGTTCGCCAAATTTAGCAACTCTTTCTTCGCTTGGTTTATATTTACCATTAGGCCCAGCACCATACGTTCCAGTTCCTTGTCTCATACTCATAGCATCATGTAGAAGGCTACCTTTTTTATCATCTAAAAACAACTCTTTAACCCTTTCTCCCAACTTTGCCGCCGCACCAGCCACTTTTGCTTCATTTGATTGTTCCGCCTCCTCATCAGGAACAGGATTAGTGATTTTCTTCATATCCTCAAAAGTACTTTTTACTTTGCCCTTAAATGCAGAATAAGACGCACCATCTCTTTTATAGATACTAAACTTAATAGCTTCTGGAAAAAACTGTCTGTCCATATCTTGAGGGAATATTAATGTTTTGCCCTCATCATAAGGTTCATTAAAAGTTGCTCGTGCCATTATACTTTTCTCCTAGTCTTTAATAGAGTTTCCCTAAAAACCTTCGCACTCCTTTTCTTACCACCAGTACCCGTTATAAACTTTTCTGCATCCTCCACAATAACATCATTCCAGTTAAGAGGTGATATTTTAATTATTTTTGATCTTATATTTTCCATTCTATACCTATGATAGATTGCTTTGGCAAAACGATACTTTCTTGCTCTCATTATTATTTGTCTAAATGATTTGACTCTTAACCTAGTATCTTCTGATATTTCATCCTCATCCAAAAAAGGTTTAATATCTTCAAATAATTGTACTCTATGTTCCTTGTACATATAGTGAAAATTAATACCTTCAAATAACCTTCCACGTTTCTTAACAACAAAAACAAGTGGAAACCTATCATAATATATATTGGTCGGCTCAGCCTCATACTTGAAATAATACATATTTCCTGATAGTATTACAGAAGCTCTATCTCCCTCTATTGTATTCAATTTTGATTTAGTAGCCATTGTATGTATTTATAAGAGATTTACTTAATTCCTAACTCTTTTTCTGTAATAACTACAAATTCCCATCCACGTTTATCTGCATATTTCTGTGCAGCTTTCCATTTGGATTGGTTTACTACATAGGTGTTAATCTTATTCTTATAGGCAGCTGTTTGTCTTTGAGGTTTCTTTGGAGGAAAACACTGGTTATAAGGTTTTATCTCTATCATGTACTTTTTAATCATACCCGTTCTTGTCATTACTTTAACATAAAAATCCACAAAATACCGTCTGGTACGTTTCTCCACTGGATTATAGTATGGTACAATGACAGTCTCAGAGCCCCACTCCATGACGTTAGAATTACTATCTAAATACTTCATATAGATGAGCTCCCAACGTGATCTATGTTCACATTCATGGAGTTTACCCACATATTTCTCTTTATTTCGTACCTTATATTTTCCAACTTTAGGGTATTTTTTCATAAAACTCTTATAAATACATTATACGGTCAATAGTATTTATAAAGGGAGTACGGGCAATGGCTATCCACAAGTATATTGGAAAATATCCAGAAAAAACCAAAAGTATATATGATTTTAAAAGTCAAATGACATCATTTGCAAGACCGAATTTATTTGAAGTAGAAGTAACACCTAAAGGAAATAGTTTAGTAGAAAGACTAAATTTTAGTTGTTTTCAAGCTAGTATTCCAGGCTTATCAATTGCTACAGTAGATAGAGATAAATCATATAGAGGTATAGCCTATCAAAAATTATATGAAGATATTACTTTAGGTTTTTATGTCAATTCAAACATGGAAGAACTAAAAATATTTCAAAAATGGATGGAACTTATGATTCGTCCAGAAGATAATCATGTAGGTTTTTATGACACTTATATAGGAACGGTAAAAATTAAAAATTTAGATAAACAGCAAGAAACAGTTTTAACTACAACATTACATGATGCCTATCCTAAAAGTATAGAGGCAATAGGTTTAGATTATGGTACTACTGATACTGTTATGACTGTATCGGTTTCCATGACTTATAGATATTATACACAGGAATTTGCAGAATCTAAAGGTATTGATGAAAAAATAATACCTTCACCTAGTATTCCTGTCGTGCCAAAAGTTATAAAGGTTACACCAGAAGAAGTTATAAAAAAAGAAATACCAGCTCCCAAACCTCCAGAGGATAATCCTGAGAACTGGTGGTAGATAAGTAAATCATTTGAATAATTAATAACAATATCATTTTATATTAAGGAGTTAATGAAATGGGATTACCAAAGATTGCAGTACCAGAGTATAGTTTGAAATTGCCCTCGACAGGTGAAGAAATAAAGTATAGGCCTTTTCTTGTTAAAGAAGAAAAAATACTTCTTATTGCTATGGAAAGTGAAGATACAAAACAAATAATGACAGCAACAAAGAATGTTATAAAGAATTGTGTATTTGGTGAAATTGATATAGATGAACTACCTATCTTTGATATTGAATATATATTTCTATGGTTGAGAGCAAGAGCCAAAGGTGAAAAAATTGAATTGAATTATAAATGTCCTAAGTGTGAAGGAACTATACCATTATCATTTAATATCGAAGAAGTTAAGATTAATAAAAATGATAATCATGAACAAAAAATTCAATTAACTGAAGAGCTTGGTGTTATGATGAAATATCCGAATATGATTATACAAACAAAAATGGAAGAGTCAACTGAAACAAATCAAGTTGAACAATTATTTATGACAATAAGATTATGTATTGATTATATTTATGATAATGAAAAAATGTATGCTTCTAAAGATCATACAGAACAAGAAATGGTTGATTTTTTAGAATCCTTATCTGATATACAATTTAAAAGTTTATCTAAATTCTTTGAAACTATGCCAAAGTTACAACATGAAATAGAATTAGAATGTTCTAATAATAAAAGTGGAAAAAATAAAAAGAAGGTTGTATGTGGATATAAAGAATCACTAGTCTTGGAGGGGCTACAATCTTTTTTCGACTAAGCCTCTGTGGCGAATCTTTATCTAATATGATTAGTGCGAATTTTTCTATGATGCAACATCACAATTATTCTCTTACAGAATTAGAGAATATGTTGCCATGGGAGAGGGAAGTATATATTGCTTTATTAGTCAATCATGTTACAGAGGAAAATGCAAGAATTAAACAACAACAAAACAAAGGTTAAGATTAATGGCACAGAATAAAGACCAAAAAGACCAAGTTCAAGAGAAAAATAATACCGATCTTGCTAGTAAGATTACCACTGGTGTTGGTGGTAATCTGAATAAAGGTTTTAATGGTATGAAGAAGATAATGTCTGGCCTTTTCTCAAAAAAGGCTGAAGATATATCAGAAGGTAGAAGGGCCATTAAAATAAAAACCAAGAATGACCAAAAGATGCTTGTTGCGATGCAGGGTGTCGTTAAAATGTCAAAATCCCAAAAAATAGCTGCGGATGCGGGAAAAGCAATTGCTAGAAAAGTTAGTAGTTGGTGGAAAATATTGCTAGGTATCTCTTTAATTTTTGTGCCATGGAAAACTGTTTTACCAAAATTAAAAGATGCACTTTTTGCTATAGGTGACTGGTTAATGGCTGTAGATTGGGAAGAAACATTTAAAACAATTGGAGATATTGTTGAGGGAACACTCAAAGTAATCGGTGTGATGTGGGATATTATCGAACCTATTATAACAGGAATAAGAGACTTAATTTTTGGTAAAAGGGAACTAAAAGAAGGTAGTGAGACAGAGTATAAAGAAAAACTTCAAGGAGGTTTGTTTGGAGAAAACTCTTCTTTATTTGATAAGATTATAGGAGGTACTGCATTAGCTGGAGTAGTCGCTTCATTAATTGCCCCTATTGCTATGTTTAATGCAGCTGTTTGGTTATTCAGTAAGTCAGCTGCTCGATTTACTGGAGGGGTAGGAGTTGGCGGTAGAGGTGGAACAGGATTGGGGGGCCCCAGAGGAGGTGGAGCATCTGTTCCTACTGGTTCTCAAGGCCCAAAACTTCCTAAAAATTTAGCTCATGCAGAAGCTATGAAATCTGGTGGTGCTAGTAAAGTTCCACAAAAACCCGGCATCATAGGAAAGATGACAGGTAAAGCAAAAGATAGTGGACTGGCGAAAACTTTGTCCAAATTTCCAAAAATAATGAAATTTGCAAAAGTTCCAGGCATATCACATCTTCTGGGCCTAACAGACCTTTATAGTATACTCTCAGGAGAAGGGTCTTTAAAAGAAAAAGTATCTGGTGTTGCAGGCGTATTAGGTGGTTTTGGAGCTAGTGTACTTGGTGCTACAGCTGGTGCTACTTTAGGAACTTTGACTGGTGGCCCTGTCGGAACTTTTATTGGTTCTATATCTGGGGGTACTTTGGGTTACTTAGCTGGAGATTCTTTAGCAACAGGATTAGCACAATGGTTACTTGGAATGAAAGTTGATGCATTTCCTGAATGGGTCAATAAAGGAATTAATGGTGGCGGAGATGAATTAAAAGGCTCTAAAAGTGTGTCTACACCAAAAACTACACCAAAAACTCCACCAAAAACTCCACCAATAGTTACACCAACAACTAAACCAACAACTAAACCAAAAGCTACACCAGCAGTTAAAACAAAACAAGATAAAAAACCATCTATGTTCAGTAAGATTGGTTCATTTTTCGGTTTAGGGTCTAGTGGTGATAAACTAAAAACAAGTAT
>Ga0209657_1001992_pt1 | contig 11800 bp, 13 predicted proteins | sample SaaInlV_100m_DNA_FD_184650 | JGI IMG/M metagenome (GOLD analysis project Ga0209657, IMG submission 184650) | Marine microbial communities from expanding oxygen minimum zones in the Saanich Inlet - SI037_S3LV_100m_DNA (SPAdes) (version 2) | ecosystem: Environmental > Aquatic > Marine > Intertidal... | reverse complement strand
TGTAGCAGACAACATGGCTGACTGGTGTCAAATACAACTAAGTTATGCTATCGGTGTTAAAGAACCAACAAGTATCTATATTGATAGTAACGGCCACAACAGAAGTATTCAAAAGTATATTGAAGGAAACATTGACTTAACACCAAAAGGTATTATTGATCGTTTTGAATTGTTTAACTTTTATGAATACAGTAAGAATTGTGTGTACGGGCACTTTGGCAACAAAGATGTACCATGGGAGAAGATTGGATGGTAGAAGATACACTAATAAAACATTTTGCAATTGCACTAGGGTCTGACTACGAAACAGTAGAAAACTATTATGGACATCATATAGAACTAATAGAAGATGAAGCAGACATAAAACACTTTGCAGAAGTTCTTGCTGATGAACTACAAGCAGACTATGATGGTGATTTAAATGAAGAAGATAGAGCAAAGTTTCATTATGATTTAATGTTTAACAGTATGACTATCGCTTGGGGGAAGATGATGGAAGAAGAAGGATAAAATGTTTGATATTATCTACATGAGTTACCAAGAATCTAATGCTGATGATAATTGGAAATTATTAATTGATCGCTTTCCGTGGGCAAGGCGTGTACACGGAGTTAAAGGATTAGTTAATGCTCATATCGAATGTGCTAAAGTTAGTAGAACAAGTATGTATTGGCATGTAGAAGCAGATACTATTGTTAAAGATGATTTTGACTTTACATATCGTCCAGACAAGTGGAACAGAGATGTTGTACATGTATGGAGAGCAGAAAATCCTGTTAATGGATTAACATATGGAAACAACGGTATTAAATTATTCCCTACAAATAAAGTACTAGCACTAGAAGGAAAAGAAGTTACAGACTTTACAACTAGTGTTAGTGACAAATTTAAAGCAGTACAAGTAGTAGCAAGTACAGTATCAGCAGACACAGATGCTTACAATACATGGAAGTCTGCTTTTAGAGAATGTGTTAAATTACAAAGTGGATTAATCGACAGACAAAAGCAAGACGAAACAGAAGAACGTTTAGAGGCTTGGTGTACTGTAGGTCGAGGCCCGCACGGACAGTCAAGTATAGACGGCGCCAACGATGGTAAGAAATATGTACTAGATGGTGGTGACGTTACTAAAATTAACGACTTTGATTGGCTACAGGAAATGTATTATAATGTTTGATACAATACAATTTTTAGATAGGATAGAACGTTTATATCCAGAGCAAGAACTTAACTCTACATTTCGTAGAGCAACATTATCAAAAGATGTAAGTGCTGTAATTAACATGACAGCGTTGTTAGGAAGAGTAGAACAAAACGAATTATTTGAAGACTTTCAAAGATGTGTTAAAAGCAAAGACCCTAGTAGTATAATTAGAGTAATGACTGAACTACTAGCAGTCAACGAAGAACACGCGGAAAAGTCAAACAGTTTTCGATCAGCAGTACTGGGCAATGACCCAGCAGGCTTGATCACAACGAGTTCGCACTTGTTAGTCGACTACGACATGACAGATATGCGATCAGCAGTCCTGGGCGGTGATGCTACTGCCATTTTAAGACTCTTATCGACCCTTAATACTCCACAACTCAATAAGGTAGATATATTACCACTAGAGGATCTTAAAATCAGTGTTACTTCCCAGGAGCCTGCTTCAATTATAAAAACACTTGGACGACTGTTAGGCACAGACGGAGACAGTTGGGTTAAGTATGAGCACTTTAGAAAACTAGTACTAGCAGAAGAAAAAGAACAGTACTGGCATGTTGTGCCTGCTATGTGTGACTTGTGGGGCATTGATATTGAAAGTACATTAATAAGTGACTTGCTTAAAAGTGTAAGAAATCAACAATGGAAATCAGTTACAAGACTTACAGCAGTTATTAATAGAGCAGATCCGTTTATTACTAATCTTGTTAAAGCAGTTGACGAAGCAGACAACATAGAAGACGCTATGAGCATTGGTCAACTTAAAAGTAAACTATGGATGTTAGACAAAATACAAGCAACAGGTGTTGACCTAGGTAAAGTATTTTTACTTGCTGGCTGGTATGGGATACCTGCTTACTTTATATTACAAAAATGTAAAGCAGAACAAATTTTTAGTTTTGATATTGACGATAGTTGCTGGCCAGTAGCAGAACGCATTAATAAAAACTTTACATTAGACAACTGGAAATTTAAAGCAACTACAGAAGATATTTACAATATTAATTTTGCTGGACATGACTTTACAACTAAAAGAGCAAACGGCACACAAGAAAAACTTTGGTGTAAGCCGGATACTATTATATGTACAAGTGTAGAACACTTAGATAAGTTTCCTGAGTTTGTAGGTAGCATACAACCAGGACAACTATGTATATTCCAAAGCAACAACTACAATGAATTAGAAGAACATATTAATTGTCATGATACTGTAGATGATTTACTTGAGCAATGTCAGTTAAGCAATGTACTATATGCTGACAGTATTAATTTAACTAAGTACGATAGACATATGATTATAGGATACAAGTAATGGCAGAGTGGAATTTATCAACTAGAGAATTACAAAAAGAAGCCGCTAGGGCATTAGATTGTATGGAGGCTACTAATAATAACATTTATCAATTTAATAAACAAGCACACCACAATAGCAACAATTGGTACATTGCTGTTATTAATTGGTATGTAGAACAATACGGCGACTTGCCTAGCAAAGTAGGACCAGGCAAAAATGTCAAACTTATATTGGACAATTAATGCTAAATGAAACAGAAGTAAGAAATATATTTAGACAACATATAAAAGACGATCCGGTATTTGCCGAGTGTTGGCCAGATACAAATCGCAACTTTTATGAATGGTGTTCACAATATTTAGATTACAATCATATTAAGAACAACGAAGAAGATGTATAGATACCAAGATATAAAAATGGTACACTTTGAAATAACTCAACGTTGTCAAGCGGCATGCCCTATGTGTGATAGAAATATCAACGGTGGCAAGGACAGTCCACATATCACAAATGCTGAACTAACACTTAAAGATGCTAAACGTATATTTGAACCTGAGTTTGTTAAGCAATTAAAAACTTTTTATATGTGTGGTAACTTAGGTGATCCTGTTATGGCTACAGACACATTAGAAATATTTAAATGGCTTCGCAGTATTAATCCAGACTTATGGTTAAGCATGAATACTAATGCTGGTGCCCAAGACGAAGACTGGTGGAAAGAACTAGCAGAAACATTTGGTAGAATGGGTACTGTTATTTTTAGTTTAGACGGCTTAGCAGATACTAATCACATGTACAGACAAAATGTACGTTGGGATAAAGTAGAGCGTTCGTACAAAGCATTCATAGGTGCTGGCGGCAGAGCACGATGGGATTATTTAATTTTTGAACACAACGAACATCAAGTAGATGAAGCAAAACGTATAAGCGAAGAGGCTGGCTTTGAAAGATTCCAAGCAAAGAAAACAGCAAGATTTGTAACTACTTGGTTAGATAAAAAAGAAGAGCACCAAGCAACAAACCGTAAAGAAAAAGATACAACTAATTTAAAAAAGCCAAAGAATATAAAACTACAGAATACAGCAACAAAGCAAATTGATAAAATTGTTACTAAGCATGGTAGCATGGAAAACTATTTAGATACTTGTAATATTAAGTGTAAGGTTGCTAAAGAAGGAAACATTTATATTAGCGCCGAAGGGTTACTAATGCCTTGTTGTTGGACAGCAAGTAGAATGTACAAGTGGTGGCATAAAGATCCTACAGTAGAACCTGTATGGAATCATATAACTGCCGCAGGTGGCAAACAAGGAATTGATACAAAACAACACGGACTTCGAAAAGTATTCGGAGGAGGTTTATTAGAAAGCATTGAACAAAGTTGGTCTGCTCCTAGTGTTAAGCAAGGGAGACTAAAAGTGTGTGCTGAGAAATGTGGGGAGGAATATGATCCATTCAAAGCACAGTTCCAGTAGTTTTTGTGTACTACCATTTATACAACAGTTTGTAGATACAGACAATCATATACTGCCATGTTGTATAGGTAATCGAGATAGCCTAGGACCAGAGTATAAAGATTTTACTAGTTTTAATTCACACTATTTAAAAGACATAAGACGACAACTACTGTTCAGTGAGAAGCCTAAAGCATGTAGTGTTTGTTGGAAAAACGAAGATAAAGGACAAGATAGTAAACGTATAAGAGTTAACAAACAATTTGAAGGATGGGAATATACTACTAACGGTGCTGGGTATATGTATACATCACCGCAGTACTACGACTTACGCCCTGGCAATGTTTGTAACTTAAAATGTGTAATGTGTAACCCACGTGTCAGCAGTAAGTGGATTGAAGACAATCATCTAGCAATTGAACCATACGAACGTACAGTTAAGTTTAGTGACAAGCAAATAGATGAGATATTATTAAATGCTAAAATAATTAAACGTTTACAATTAGCAGGTGGTGAGCCGTTTTATATGCCGTCTGTAAAACGTTTATTACAGGGATTAGTTGATAACAAATGTAGTAAAAATATTGACTTACAAATTACTACAAACCTAACTATAATAGACGATAACATATTACAGTTATTAGAACACTTCCGAAAAATAGTGATAACTATTAGTATGGACGGTATTGAAGAAGTTGCTGAGTACATTCGGTTTCCATTAAATTGGAAAACATTCAACAGTAACTTAGATAAACTATTACAACAAAAGAATATATACACCGCTGTAAATGTAACTAAATGCCAGTTAAATGCTGAACACATAGATACACTTTTAGGCTGGTGTAAAGACAAAGGGTTAGATGACGTTGATATAAACGACCTTACTGAACCATCTATACTTGCTGTAGGTAGTCCTCGTAGTGAATTAATCACCTGGCTTACAGCATTAGATAACCACCGAGGAACGGATTCAAAATCCGCTTTACCATGGATATACAAATGAGAACAAAAGAAGAAATACTAAAAGAAATAAACCAGATAATGGAAGAAAAGGTAGCACCAAATGTAGCCATGCATGGTGGCGAAGTTAAAGTAATTGACTTTGATACTGAGACGGGAATACTACAAACGTTATTAAGTGGTTCATGTTCTGGTTGTGCTAGTAGTACATTAACATTAAAAATGGGTATTGAAAATATGTTGAAACATTACATACCCGAAGTAAAACAAGTAGTTGGTGAAGATGATCCAAATTTTAATACTCCGTATTATTCAGAACCATTTACAGATTATGACCCAATGGATCGAATGTAATTATGAGTGAAGAAGAACAAGAGTTAAGAATACAACCTGAGATAGATATACTTCCGTCGCAGAATTCTAAAGCAATAAACGTAGACAACAACGGACTACCTAGTAAAACATTTTGTATTCTACCTTGGGTACATTTAAGTACCAGACCAGATGGTGCTATGAGAGTTTGTTGTACAGCAAATGCTAGTTCAGTAGGCGCCACTAACGATAAAAAACATGGTGGCCAAGTAGGCATTTTAAAAACAGAAGATGGAAAACCTAACAACTTAAATGTTAGTGATTTTGAAACTGCTTGGAATAGTACATATATGAAGAACGTTAGAAAGCAAATGCTTAACGGCGAACAGCCTCCAAGTTGTATCAAGTGTTACAAAGAAGAAGCGGCCGGGCATAAGTCAAAAAGAGAATGGGAAACCCACTATTGGAGGCAACGTACAGATTTAGATCAGTTACTTGCTGACACTACAGAAGACGGTGAAGTTCCGCCGCAATTATCGTACATTGATTTACGATTTGGAACTAAGTGTAATTTAAGATGTGTAATGTGTAGCCCACATGATTCTAGTGACTGGGTTAAAGATTGGAAAGAAGTATATCCTAAAGTACAAAATGAAAACCTAAAGCAGACAATGGTATGGGATAATAAAGGTAAAAACTTTGGTGCTAGTTATAACTGGCACAAACAAAATCCTAAATTCTGGGAACAGTTTTATCAGCAAGTGCCACACATGAAACAGATATATTTTGCTGGTGGCGAGAGTTTAATTATTGAAGAACACTATGATATACTTGAAGAAGTTATTAGACAAGGGTATGCTAGTGAAATGGAATTACGTTATAACAGTAACGGTGTTGAGTGGAGAGACGATCTCTTAGAACTATGGAAACACTTCAAATTAGTACGTTTTCATTATAGTGTAGATAGTATAGAAGAGATGAACGACTACATACGTTTTCCAAGTGAATGGGAACGTAACAAAGAAGTATTTGAAATATGGGATAAGCAAACAGGAGACAACGTAGAAATTACAGTAGCCTGTGCTGTTCAGGCCCTTAACATTTATTACTTGCCTGACTTTATTAAATGGAAGTTAGAACAAGGCTTTACTAAAATTAACATGTGGCCATTTGGTGCTGGTGCTATTAACTATCACTTTGTTTACCATCCGCCACAACTTAACGTTAAAGTATTACCTAAATGGTTTAAAGAAGAATGTAGAAAGAAGTATGAAGAATTCTACCCATGGTGGGAGGCTAATTGGGAGAAAGGTGTTCCTAGTTGGCACAAAGGCAAAGTAACATACGAAGATTGGCGTAGTGCTAGTTATGGTATTGATAGACTCGAAGGCATGTTAAAGTTTATGGAATCAGAAGACTGGTCACAGCGTATGCCCGAGTTTAAAGAATATATTAACTTAATGGATGCCCAAAGAGGAACTGACTTTAGGAAAACATTCCCTGAGATGGCAAGACTACTGGACGAATAATGAACCCAATTAAATCTCCAACATATTGTGTTTTACCTTGGATTCATCAAAATCTAAGTGTTAACGGTTGGTACAAGCCGTGTTGTAATAGTCATAGTAGATACAAAGATGTAACAGTTAAGAATGCTACACTACAAGAAGCATTTAGAGGCAAAGAAGCAACAGCATTAAGAACACAGTTAACAATGGGCCTACGTCCTGAGATATGTGACACTTGTTGGGTTAAAGAAGATGCTGGCGTATGGAGTTATAGACAAGCATACAATGAAAAGTTTGCTAAACTAATTCCGTCAGACCATAACCCTGTATTAAAATATATTGATATGAAGTTTGACAATGTGTGTAACTTCCAATGTAGAATGTGTGATCCAGATAGTTCAGATCAAATATGGAAATCTATAGACTTACTAAATGAAAAAGGTTTAGAACTTCCTAATCACATAGGCAAGTATACAGATGACGATAGAAAATTTGACTTCAAACAAACTGTTAAGAAAGACTATGTTAAAGAAGTTTTAGAAACAATTGACATCTTTAAAGTAACCGGCGGTGAGCCATTTTTATCTAAAGACTTTTTAGAGATATTAGATCTTGCTATTGAACAAGACCTAGCAAAGAATATTACATTAATGATTACTACAAATGCTAGTAAGTTTGTTAAAAAGATTTTAGATAAATTTAAACACTTTAAACGTGTAGAGTTTACAGTTAGTGTAGACGGCTACGGTGCTGTTTATGATTATATACGTTACCCTTATAGTTTTAAGCAATGGGCAAAGCGTATGGACGAGGCAGTAAGGTTTGGTCACAACACAGGAATGAAAGACGATAACAAGTTAGTATTAAAGACTGCCTGTGTAGTACAAGCATACAACTGGCTTAACTTAGCAGACTTATTTAACTTTATGAAGGGCTTAGGCATGCCCGAATGGCGTTTGTTAGAGCGTTTAGATTTTGATTTAGATCTTAATCCACGTGATAGTGAATTACATCCTAGGTACTTACCGGACCATATATTAGACTTAGGCTTAGAAAGGTTTAGAGCAACAGGCCACAGACAAGTAGAAGACATGGAAAACTTTGTTGCTTACCACAAAGCAAATAGACAAGACGAAATGGAATTTAAAAATCATCAGTTACTAACAGCAACACTTAACTTTGATGAAGTTAGAAAACAATCATATAAAACATTAGATCCAGTATTAGTAGAGTGGTTGGACACTTTAAAAACATGAACACACAATCATCTACATTTTGTGTCATGCCTTGGATACATCAAAATTTAAGTTTGCCTAATAATTATAAACCGTGTTGTAATGCTGATAGCGAGTATAAAAATATAACAGCACAAACTACTTCGGTACTTGATGCTTTTCATAGCGGTGAAGCAAGTACACTTAGGCAACAACTAGACAATAATGAAAATCCAGAGATATGTAATGTGTGCTGGAATAAAGAAAGTATAGGCGTAGAAAGTTATAGGCAAATATATAACAAGCAATACAGTTCATCATTATCTAACAAGCCAGTACTAAAATACATTGATATAGAGTTTGACAATGTATGTAATTTACAATGTAGAATGTGTAGTCAACATAACTCAGATCAAATATTAAAAAGCATAGACTTGTTTAAAGAAAAAGGATTACCACTACCTAGTAATTTGTATGGTAAAGCAAATCATTCTTATTATCAAAAAGAGAAAAAAGATTACGTTAAAGAAGTATTACATAATATCGATCAGTTTAAAGTAACAGGTGGCGAACCGTTTCTATCAAAAGACTTTTTAGAAATTTTAGATATATGTATTGACAAGGATCTAGCAAAAGGTATTACATTACGAATCACTACAAACGGTACAAAGTTTTCAAAATCTATATTAAACAAATTACAAAAGTTTAAAGAGGTATTCTTAACTATTAGTATCGACGGCACTGGCTCTGTTTATAATTACATAAGATATCCGTTTAACTGGGAGCAATTAAATAAGAGACTATTAGAACTTAAACAATATAGTTTTAATGTTATGATGAGTTGTGTAGTACAAGCATACAACTGGCTTAATTTAAATGAGCTGATTAATTATAGTCAAGACATTAAATGTGCTATAGAATTTAACTTAGAAATATATCCAAATGGCATAGAACTAAGTCCAAGATATTTGCCTAATCATATATTAGATTTAGGCTTAGAGAGATTTAGAGGAACAAATCATAAACAAATAAAAGACTTTGAAAACTTTGTTAATTATTATAAGACTAACAAAGTATCACACAATCAACTAGAACGAAAAAACGATAAACTATACGAAACAACAATTAATTATGATACTATTAGAGAACAATCATATAAAACTTTGGACCCGGTATTAACAGAATGGCTGAACACATTAAAGATATAGACGGCTTTTGTATATTGCCTTTCATACACCTTAGTACTAGGACTGATGGGAGAATGCAAATATGCTGTACAGCAAACTCTAGTTCTACTAAAGAGGAACAGTATATTGGCTGTAATAGAAAAGACGACGGCAGTTTTGTTGAACTACATAAAGATAGACCAGAGGACAACTGGAACACAAACTACATGAAACAACTACGGCTAGATATGTTACAAGGTAACCGACCTAATGTATGTCGTAAATGTTATAAAGAAGAAGAGTCAGGATATAGATCAAAACGTGTGTGGGAAAATGATCTATGGGGGAAACAATTAGATTATAATCAAATTGTGGATAAAGTAAATGCTGATGGCAGTATGCCATATGGTATACATTACATTGATATGAAGTTAGGCAATGCTTGTAACTTAGCCTGTGTTATGTGTAACCCAAGCGACAGTAGTTTATGGATACCTGACTGGAACAAACTAAAGAAAAGCGATATAAGTTCTGAAGTAGACAGTCAAACATATTGGAACAAAAATGAAGCGGGTGCTTATAACTGGTACAAGAAAAGTCGTTCGTACTGGGAAAGCCTTAAAGAAAATATAGACCAACTGTATAGTGTTTATATTATTGGAGGTGAACCTACAGTTAACCCAGAGTTCAAAAAGTTCTTACGGGATTGTGTTGACACTAATAACGCCGGACATATTGATTTAAGATTTAATACTAACGGACAGATATTAGACGAAGAGTTGAAAGAATTATATACCCACTTTAAAAGTGTTACATTACATTTAAGCATGGATGGAACACACGACAGATACACATACATTAGGTATCCAGGTACATGGCAGGCTCAGTTAGATAGTTTACATTGGCACGATCAGTTAAGTACTAATGTAAAAGTAGAAATAGACTGTACAGCAATGGCTCTTAATGCTTGGCATTTACCAGATTTTATAATTTGGAAAATAAATCAAAACTTTAAGAACATTACGGTTTATCCAAACTTTGGTGGTATGATCGGCTTACACATATTGTGGCAACCTAGTATGTTAAGTGTACAGGTATTACCTAAAGCACTTAAAGAAGAAATACTAGTACGGTATGACAATGTTATTAAATGGGCAAATACACACCATCAACCAAGAGAAGGAAAAGGGGTGAACAACAATAATAGGTTAAAAGCAGTAGCAAATCATATGATGAGCGAAGACAAAAGCGAACAATGGCCTAGTGCTATTGAATACTTAGATAAAATGGATTCAATAAGAAACACAAATTGGCGAACAACATTTCCGGAGTTAGCAAGACATGAGTGATGATTTAAAAAAGTTTGAATTTACAGAGTACGGTTACAGAGGTGCTGATGAATTAAAAAAAGCACAAGAAGAAATTAAAAAGTTAAAAAAAAAAATTGAGGAATTAGAAAAAGATATAAAATTCCTTAAAGGATTAAGATTAAGATAATATACATGGCAGAAAAGAAAACAAAATTTATAGGCGGAACAGGTTATGTTTCTGAAGAGGGTTTACCTAAGAGTGAACAGTATTTACAGACTTTACAAAAAGATAATCCTAGTTGGTGCCCTGTGCCCTGGACGTCATTTAGCATAAACAACAATGGTGACTATCGTATGTGTGTACAAGCAAATACACATAGAGCATCAAGAGGTACTATGAGAGATGAGCATGGTGTAGCCATGAGAGCAGATACACACTCGTTAGCAGAAACTAGAAACTGTAGTATGCTAAAAGATGTAAGAAGTAAAATGCTACAAGGAGAACGCTCTGAAGTTTGCCAACGTTGTAACAAAGAAGATGATGTAGGACAACAATCACGACGTAGGCTAGATGTTAGACGATTACATGAGCGTTTTGATTTTGAAGATAGTTTAAAAGTAACACAACCTGACGGAACAATAGATATTGAGAATACTCCAATGTTTGAAGCAGACATCCGTTTTAGTAATTTATGTAATCTTGTTTGTCGTATGTGTAATCCTACAGAATCAACTCAATGGTATAAAGAACATAAAAACTTAGTACTAGATAGATTTAAAAGCGGTGACTATAGAATTAACCTTAAAGAAGAAAAGGGTAGAGTAAAAGCCGCAGGCGGCTTTGTAGTTACTAGTGTTGTAGATGACTACGAAGTTACTAAGAAACAAAAAGAAGATTGGAATCCTTTTGATTGGTACGACCATACAGACTTATGGAAAGACTTTGAAACACACGCACCAGGTATTAGTTTGATACATATCTCGGGTGGTGAGCCATTAATAAATCAAAAGCAATACGAACTATTAGAAAACTTAATAGATCAAGGACTAGCCAAGAACGTTACGTTAGATTACAATACTAACTGGACTAACGTTCCACAACAGTTGTTTACATACTGGAAACATTTTAAACGTGTTGATATAGGTGGCAGTATTGATGGTATTGGACTGCTGGACGAATATATTAGGCACCCTAGCAAATGGCCAATGATAGAGAAAAATATAATAAAGTTAGATAAAGAGTCACCCGATAATGTTAACCCTTGGTTTACATTTACATTTCAAATACTTAATGTATTAGAGCCTATGGGAATTATTGAATGGGATATTGAAAACAACTGGAGCAAGTTAAATCGTCTAGCAAAGACTCCGTGGT
>Ga0209657_1001970_pt1 | contig 11879 bp, 14 predicted proteins | sample SaaInlV_100m_DNA_FD_184650 | JGI IMG/M metagenome (GOLD analysis project Ga0209657, IMG submission 184650) | Marine microbial communities from expanding oxygen minimum zones in the Saanich Inlet - SI037_S3LV_100m_DNA (SPAdes) (version 2) | ecosystem: Environmental > Aquatic > Marine > Intertidal... | reverse complement strand
TGTCACAAGAGGACCTACATGATATACTATCTGGCTTTGGTAACTTTGGAGATATATTTGGCCAAAGGGGCGGACCTCATCCAGATGTAAAATATCGTAATACTAATAGAAAAGGTAGAGATATGGCAATGAACTTGCCTATAACATTCCGTCAAATGTGGCACGGGCATGAGCATTTACTACAAGTAAACGGCAATACATTAAGTGTAAAAACTCCACCCTTTATAAAAAATGGTACAAAAATTAGATATACTGGACATGGTTTGCCACCTAGGCAAATGGGTACTCCTGGTGATTTAATAATCACGGTAGCAATACAAAGAGATAATAAGTACAGTATAGAGGGAGGCAATCTTGTTGCTGAACATGAGATAAGTGTATGGAATGCTATGACGGGCGGCGTTACTGAATATACACATATTGACGATAGAGTCTTAAAGATTTCAATTAAAGAAGGAACCCAACATCACGAAGTACAACGTATACCCGGTTACGGATTAAGTGGTGGTGACTTGTTTATTAGGCTACATATTAATATACCTAAAAACTTGACAAGCGAACAAAAGAATGCTATAATTAAATGGAATACAAAATGAGACTAGATCCAAAATATTTACATACGGTAGGAAATAAACTTACTTGGGACGATAAAGAAGCAAGTAAAAAATTATATCAAAAATATAGTTTAGAACTTGTTACAGTTATGTACGAAAATAAAGGCATGGGTTTGGCGGCTAATCAATGCGGAGTTAATATACAAATGTTTATTATGAAAAGAGCAAATGGAACAATATTAACTTGTATTAACCCCGAACTAATACACACAGATGGGCCTTGGGAGCAACCTAACATGGTAACAGATACAGAAGGTTGTTTAAGTTTTGAAGGTGAACAATTAGAAATAGAAAGACCTAATAATTGTAGTGTTAGATATCAAGACTACGCAGGTACATGGTTCACAGCAGACTTTGAAGGTTTAGAAGCAAGATGTTGGTTACATGAATACGACCATTGTCAAGGAATTACAATGGATCAACGATTTAATAATGAAGTACAATACAGTTAGGAATATAATATGGCTATAAAGCACAACCCGGAAATGGATTTAATATTAACTAAAGCATATGAATTTGCCGCTAAGTTACAACACAAGTATGTTACTATCGAGCATTTAACATTAGCATTAGTTAATTACAAAAACTTTAAAATAATGTTAGAAGAATACGGTTGTGATCAAGAACAATTAGCAAAAGAAGTTAAAGCATATGTAGAAACATTACCTATAGCAACAGAGGGAGTAGTAGATCCTCAAAAAACACAAGGGTTGGATAGAGTATGTAACAGAGCATTTACTCAAGTATTGTTTAGCGGTAGACAGCACTTACAAACAATAGATTTATTCCAAAGCATTATGGCTGAAGAACGTAGCCATTCGTATTACTTCTTTATGAAGTTTGGCGTAGAAAAGCACAGCCTAACATCATTCTTTAATATGAATTACACAGGTGAAAACGAAGAAGAAATGCATTTACAAATGGCTAAAGAAACTATGGACGAGTTTACAGTTGATCTAAACGAACAGGCACAAAACAATAAGATTGATCCTGTTATAGGTAGAGAAACAGAGATAGAAGAAATGTGCCAAGTACTTGCTAAACGTAACAAATCAAATGTACTATTAATAGGCGAACCTGGAGTAGGTAAGACTGCTATTGCTGAAGGGTTAGCCGCAAGAATTAACGAAGGCAAAGTACCTGAATACTTAAAAAATTCTAGAATATTTAATCTCGACGTTGGCGGCTTAATTGCTGGTACAAAGTACAGAGGTGAATTTGAAGAAAGATTAAAAGAAATTATATCCGCGGCAAAGAAACTGCCGGGTACTATAATCTTCATTGATGAAGCACATCAAATGAAGGGTGCCGGCGCCGGGGGAAACAGTGGTCCAGATTTTATGCAAATGCTTAAACCAGCATTAGCAAAAGGAGAAGTAAAAGTAATTGCTTCTACTACATGGGAAGACTATACGTCTAGTTTTGAAAAAGACAGGGCGTTTATGAGAAGATTTTATAGACTAACAGTTGAAGAGCCCACACCAGAAGTAGCAAAAGATATACTTGCTGGTCTTAACAAATATTTTATGGACTTTCATAAAGCAAAGATATTTCCAGAGGCTATTGAAGCCGCTGTTGACCTTAGCGTCAGACACCAATCGGATAAAAAGTTACCTGATAAGGCTATTGATTTAATTGATAGTGCTTGTGCTAGGCAACGTTTCTTAGGACACAAGAACTTTAAGATTCGTAAGCACAATATTATTGAAGAACTTTCTAAAGCAACAAGAATCCCTATTGAACATTTAAACTCTGAGGAGACTAAAAGTTTAGCAAAAATAGATGATCATATTAAAACTAAACTATATGGACAAGATCAAGTAATTGATACTGTAGTTAATAAAATTATGGTAAGCAAAGCAGGTCTTAAGAGTATCAATAAGCCTATAGGAACATTTTTATTACTAGGCCCAACTGGCTCTGGTAAGACAGAATTTGCTAAACTATTAGCAGAACATTCACAAGCAAAACTATTACGTTTTGATATGAGTGAATACCAAGAGAAGCATACAGTCGCTAGACTAATTGGTGCTCCTCCGGGTTATGTAGGATACGAAGATGGTAACTTAGGTGGCGGAATGCTAGTAAGTGAAATTGAAAAGAATCCTCACTCTATTATATTGTTTGATGAAATAGAAAAAGCACACCCTGATGTTAGTAACGTATTGTTACAACTAATGGACGAAGGATTTATTACTAGCACAAATGGTAAGAAAGCAGATGCTAGAAATACAGTTATCTTAATGACATCTAACTTAGGTGCTATGGATAACGAAATGAATAACATTGGCTTTAGCAATGAACTCGAGAAAACAGGCGAAGAAGATAAAGCAGTTAAGAACTTCTTTAAACCTGAATTTAGAAATAGACTAGATGGAATATGTAAATTTAAACATCTATCAACTGACGTAGTAAGAAAAATTGTTGGCAAGTTTAAAGAAGAAATTAATGATTTACTTTCTGAAAAAGGTTTAAAAATAGAGTTTATGGAGAAGGCCGTGGCACAATTAGCCGAGCTCGGATATGATAAGAAAATGGGTGCTAGACCATTAGGCAGAGTAATTGAGGATAAAGTTAAGATTCCTTTATCTAAAAAGATCTTGTTTGAAAAAGTACCTGAAGGCTCTCTAATTATAATTGATTATGTAGATGATCAATTTACAATTACTGTAAACAAAGGAGAGTTAGATCACGATGAAAAGTTACAAGCCGAACCTACTCCACAAGTCGACGAATCCGGTCTTATTGTATTGGACCAATTCAAACCCCAAACTTAATAGATTCTTATCTAGAATTAGAATAGCAGATAGTAGATTTTATAGTAAGTTTCAAATCCGTATAAGGTTCTATCCTGTTTACTATTGGCGTTACTTTTATGCTAGGCGATCAGAGTTTAGCGGTAAAAACGACATGTCATATAAGCATTGGGTTACAGGATTGTTACCAGATGATCGTAGTTTATTAAAGCAGTTTTGTGAAAGGCCTTGGAGTAGAATGTCACCAAACGGCAAAAAGTCTATATGGAACAAAGAATACGAAAGTACATTTAATTTAATAAAATGGATGTATGATACCTTAGGTACTAAGCCTAAACTTAGGATAGAAGGAACTAACGTAGATTTTTATACAAACGACTCTAGTGTATTTTCTTTACTGGAAGACGTTGCCACTTATGTATATGAAGTTGATCTAGTCAATCCTAAAATTAAATCAGATGAAATTGAATGTGATAACTTTCCACTTGACAAATATCAATATCGTGTTATACTTAAAGATAAGTGTAGACAAAACACATTAACAACAAACGTAATAACGGATTTAAATGAGCAAGGAGTTATCAAAGTTACTGATAGAAGGTTAGCAGAAATGACAAAAACTAAACCCGGAGGACATTGGCCTATAGGGGATTGGTTATACGTTGAAGATGAATACAACCTAACATTAGTAGATTTAGCACTTGGGGAATTTATTTCTAGAGTTATAAAATATGTAAAGAAAGAACAAAAATGAAAAAGAATCTATGGCTTAAATTTTTAAATAACCAACTAGTAAGACCCGGTACAAGAGTATACGCTAAAGTGAAGTCAAAGGGCTTTAGTTTAGAAAACATTGAAATTATGAAGGAATTAAGCGTCACAGACACCAATGCTGACGGTGGTATAGGACACTTTGTAAGAGATCATAGGGAAAACTTTACTTTTAACTACTGGAATGTAGTAGAAGTTGATAGTATGACTCCAGAACGTTTGGCTAAAGCATACAAAATTAAATAAATAAGTAAAACAGGAAAGCACAATGCCAGCAACAGCAACAACAATTATAGCGACAACAACACACGGTACAGCCACAGGAAACTATGACGGTAGCTCTGTAGCATTTCAAAGCGTCTCAGCAAAAGGAGATGGCTTCTACGGTTACAGTGACGGGTTACATACAGTAAGTTGGCAGTTAACTGGATTTACTGGTAAAATTACAATACAAGCAAGTTTAGTAGAAACGCCAGTAGACACTGATTGGTTTGATGTAACATTAGTTGACCCAGCAGGAACGGCTAGTGGCACCTTACAAACATACACAACAGAATCTTCACACAAAGCATATAACTTTACAGGAAACTTTGTAAACGTTAGGGCAAGTATAACAGATTTTACAGCAGGCACTATTAACAAATTGAGGTTTAATTACTAATGAAAGACCAAATAATAATGTTATTGATAGGAATTCTAATCGCCTTAGGTGGTTGGAACCTTACGCAAACATTTAGTCTATCAACTACTCAAGCAGTAATTGACGATAAGGTCGATAAGTTAGAAAGACTTACTGAGAAGTTAATAGACCAAGTAGATGATATGAAAGATATGGATGAAGATATTATCGAGCAACACGATAATTTGTTTAGACAATTACAGGAAGGAAATAACTCAAGCAGTAGTTATTCATACAACTAATGGAAAATTGGATTAAATTAGACTTAGGACATGAACCTACAGTACAAGAGGAACGTATCTTTGCTGGTGCTATTGCTATGGTATTAGGTAAAGGCTTAACAGAAAGCACAGACGATTGGCACATTGACGTATTAGAAAGTGCTTTAGGCTGTAAATTTAAAATAGCGTTTACAGAAGATGAGGCTAATAGACTAGCCAATGTGTTATCAAAAACTATCCCAGAACACACATTAGAAATTTCAATTTAACTAGGTAATCAATGTTCACAGATGAACAAGCAGAAAATATTCAAAAATCGTTTTTAGCAATTTGTGTTCCGTGTTATGGCGGACAAGTTACTGAAAAGCATTACGTCAGTATGATGTCGTATACTATTGCTTGTATGAAAAACGACATGACTTTTAGTATTGAAACACTTGCTAACGAAAGTCTTGTTACAAGAGCAAGAAACAATCTTGTAGCAAAAATGATGCTTAATCCTAAAGCAACTCATTTAATGTTTATAGATGCTGATGTAGGATTTGATCCTGAATCAGTGTACAAACTTATAGCACACAACAAAGATGTTGTAGGCGGAATATATCCTAAGAAAACATTTGAACCTGATTATGTTTTTAATCCAAGCGAAGGTGCTGAACGTGACGGCGATTTACTAGAAGTTGATGACATTGGAACAGGATTTTTACTAATCAAACGTGAGGTTATTCAAAAGATGTTTGATAGTTTTCCTGATCTAAAATATAAAAATAGTATCAATATTAATAATGAAGCAGAGCCTTTTATGTATGCTTTATTTGATACACTTATAGACAAAAAAACAGATACTTATTTGTCAGAAGATTATACATTTTGCCAACGCTGGAGAGAATTAGGCGGCAAGATATATGCTGATACTAGTATTCCTTTGTCACATACCGGATATTATTCATTTCAAGGCGACATAGCCTTGCTTCAAAAAAACTAAATACAGTATAACTGGAGTAACTTAATGGCTAATAAGATTATAGCAATATATGGTGGTAGATTCCATCCATTTCATAAAGGACATAAGGCTGTCTATGATAGTATAGCCAAGAAGTTTGGAGCAAATAATACATTTATTTGTACAAGCGACAAAACAGGCCCTGGATCTCCGTTTACATTTAAAGAAAAACGTGCTATGATGTTACTGGCTGGCGTGCCTAGTAAGGCAATTAAACAAGAAATATCGCCGTACAGACCTGAGAATACACTATCAGGTGTTAGCCCAGACACAGCAGTTATATTTGCCATAGGGCAAAAGGACATGGACGAAAACCCAAGGTTCAAACCAGGTCTTAAGAAAGATGGAACCCCTACATATTATCAACCAATAGAAAACAAAAAAATTAAAGAACTAGAAGGGTATGAGAAGCACGGATACCTAATAGTAGCACCTACTGTTGATTTTACAGTATTAGGTTCTCCGGCTTCTTCTGCTACACAACTAAGAGCACAATATAAAACACTAGACGACGAACAACGTAAAGAGTTTATAACCGATTTATTTGGTTCGTACAACGATGTAATTCAGCAAGTAATGGATACACGTCTAGCAGAAACAACAACAGAAGACACTCCATACGGAATGCTAAAAAGAAAAATAGCACCTGTACTAAACAGACGTGGATATCGAAATGCCGCAAAGAGGCTACACTCAGTCTTAGTAAGAAAGAAAAAAGAAAATGAAGGCAAACCTTTCCGTCATGCTCTTGGTTGGTATGCTTCTAATATTGCTGGTGGATTTAAAGACATAGATACTAAAGCATTAATAAAATTTTATATGGACAATTTTGATCCAGTAATGACAGAAGGAATTTCGCCAGCCGCTAAAAGAGCCTCTAGGTTAAGAAAGAAGGCCGCGTACTTACAAAAGACAATGGCAAAGTATGGACAAGCATCTAAAATGGGAATGGATCCTGCTAAAGTTAACCAACGAATAGATACACCAACATTAAAAAAAGAAGAAATAGTAACACCTGACTCACCTAACGACGAAGATGGTAAGTTATCGGGCGGTGTAAGTCCACAAATGATTGCTAAACAACTTCCAGGTGTACAAGATAAACAACAGTTACTACAAGTATTGATGAAAATGAAACGTGGTGATACACAATATTCACGTAATCAAATGATTGCGGCCGCTGACGCTTTCAAAGAATTAATATCAAAAGACCCAGAAGAAACACAAAAAATAATGATGCTGTTAAAAAAGATTAAAGCAGAATCAACTTACCAGTTTGAAGATATAAACTTTGATACTGTACAAGAGAACTTTGCCGACGGTAAAAAAAAAGGTAAAAGCAGACCAGGGCGTGTAAAACGTAGTGGTGCCAGTTGTAACGGAAGTGTTACAGACTTAAGAGCTAAAGCAAAAAAGACCAGAGGCGAAATAGCAAAGATGTACCACTGGTGTGCTAATATGAAATCAGGTAAAAAGAAATGAGATTAAAAGAAGTAGATAACAAACAGCCTATAGTTTATGTAGACATGGATGGTGTGTTAGCAGACTTCTTTGGTTCTTGGGCAAAAATGGTAGGTGTTAAAACTTACAGAGATATTCCCCAAGATAAAGTAAATTCTACTCTTAACAGAATGATAGGCACAGACTTTTTTGGTAAATTAGCAAAATTCTCTACAGCAGATAAACTACTCCAATTAGTTGTAAATCGATTTGGGTCGTATAGTATATGTTCTTCCCCATTGAGAAACGATCATGAAAATAGTAAGAAGCACAAAATTGATTGGATTGGTAGAAAGTTAAAAATTAAACCTACAACTACTCTTATTGTAGCAAACAAAGATAGGTTTGCTAAACAATCAGATGGCACACCTAACATATTAATAGACGACAGGGGACTTAATATTGAGAACTGGCGTAAAGCAGGTGGCTTTGGTATTAAGTATCAAGCAGATGAGGATTCGCTGTCTGTAGTAGAAAAAGGATTAGACGAATACAAAGAACAATTCCTAAGCGAACGTGGACCACTAAGCATTAGCGGATTAACATATGGCGGATTTAGAAGGCCTTTAAAAATAAAAAAGTCCACTCCAGGTAAACTAAGATACCCAAAACCTAAAGGTGCTAAGATGGGCCATAGGGCTAGTTCAGGACACGGGCTAAATTACAAAAAGTATGTAAGAAAAGTATATGAAGATGTTACACCACAAGACTTAAACCAAATAGAAACTTATGCTGACAAACTATTTTCTAAAGTAGGTATTGATGTAGAATTTACTCGACATTTTTTAGATAGAGTAAATGATGAAAGAAATGAAAAGCCTATTACACCCGCAGAACTAACACGATTATTTAAACAAGAGTACAAGTATTGGGCAAGACCTATTGCTCAAATGGGCCCAGACGCTGAAGCAGTAATGAAAGATATGAGAACAGATGTTAATGTTCCTTTTGCTCTAGTATGGGATAAGAACAATAAAGAATTAGATCTTGTTGCTAAAACAGTGATGCGTAAAAAGAATTTTAAAACATCTAACAAAGAGTTTACTGTTGAAAGTGAAGAACTAGATACTGAGGGTTTTAATAACATAATGAACCCAGCGTTAGAAAAATTAGATAGCGTATTCAAAAAGAACAAGTTTGAAATAAGAATAGTTGGTGGTGCTGTTAGAGATATTGCTTTAGGTAAAACACCTAAAGACATTGACTTGGCATCAGATGCTACACCAGATGAGATGGTTGCTATACTAGACAAAGCAGGTATTAAACATAAGCCTACTGGAATGGAACACGGAACTCTTACAGCAATTATTGACGGTGAGGGATATGAGATTACCACACTAAGAGCAGACGTTAGCACAGACGGTAGACATGCTGATGTAGAATTTATCCGTAACTGGAAAGAAGATGCTCAACGTAGAGATTTAACTTACAATGCTATGAGTTTAGACTTTGATGGTAACTTGTATGATTACTTTGAAGGCATGGACGACTTACAAGATAAAGTTAGTAAATTTGTAGGAGATCCTATAGAGCGTATTAAAGAAGATTATTTAAGAATACTAAGGTACTTTAGATTTCAAAGTAAATTAGAAAGTCCTAGTTGGGATCAAGAAACATTAAATGCTATAAAAGACAATGCTAAAGGCTTAACTCAAGTTTCTGTAGAAAGAATATGGCAGGAGATGGGCAAACTATTAGTCGGGCATAGTGTAATCCAAACATTATCATACATGTCAGCAACAGGAGTTGACAGCGTAGTAGGATTAGACACAGGCAAGATAGCAAGATTAAGAGATCTAAAAGACAACACAGATCCTATAATAGCATTAGCAGTTCTAGTTGACGATACGTCTATTGCTAACCAGTGGAAATTAAGTAATGCCGAAGCACAAGATTTAAAGTTTTATCTTAGTTACAGAAATAAAAAATTAAATAAAGACCAAGTAGAACATCTAGTTATTGATGGTGTGGACAAATCAAAGATTATTAATTTATTGAAAATACAAAACAATAACGAATTAATAAATTACATAGATAAATTTGAAATACCTAAATTTCCTATTACTGGAAAAGACCTTATACAACACGGTATGACACCAGGCCCTAATTTAGGTGCTACACTAAACAAACTAAAAGATTTGTGGAAACAAAACAACTATGATATATCCGCAGATGACTTATTAAATGCTATAACTACAGAGTCCAAACATTCAAATATGAAACGTATGTCAAGTATGTTAGACTTAGAAGAAGGTGTAGGAATTATTACACCATATAATACAACTAAAGATGTTAAGCCAGGCGAGACATCAAAACAGGCTAATAAACTTGGACTACAAGTAAAAGGTGAAGGACAAGTTGCCCTATTACGAAGGAGTTGGGAAAATGAAAAACGAGGAACTAAAGCATGAACCAGTATCGATTAACAACTTCAGGAAGAAAGGAAACTTTAAATACAGAGCATTACGTTATTTAGGCTTTACAACAAGGCCAGATTTAACTAGAGCAGAAATAAAAGTACTTAGAGCAAAAGCAAAAAAGATAAAAAAAGCAAGTCGCAGAGAAGATAGAAGTATTAATAGCAAATTATTAAAAAGGTTTTTCATTTAATTAATGGATAAGTAAATATACTATGAAAATAAAAGATATTATAGAAACAGCAACAGCAGGTGCCACAGCAAGTGGTAATATTGCTTCTGTTGTAAATCCACATATTGCTATTGGTGACAAAGCACAACAGAAAAGTTATGCAGGTTCTCCAGGTAAGATGGGAAAACCACCTAAACATCCTAAACCTAAGAAACAAAAACCCACAGATAATGCTTTAAACATGACAGGTACTAGTATATTTGGTGGTCCAATGGTTAAGAGATAATAATACAATTTAAATAAATAACTTAAACAACTAATTAATTCGGGGTTAAACAATGAGAGCTAAACAAATAATCGTAAAAGAAGACTTATCCATGGACACTCGTGTAATGGAAACAGACCACGAAGTACAAATGGCTAGAGCAGATTTATTTAAACTAGCAAAGTACTCCGTTGAACTACATAAACTACTTAAAAACGTATCAGAAGAGCAAGGACTTGAAGGTTGGGTACAGGCTAAAATTACTAAAGCCGCTGACTATATTTCAAGTGTAAAACACCATATGGAAGCAAACCCAAGTGATATTGAACTTGCTATAGATATGGGAGCACCTACTCCACCTATGGGAGAGCCTGATCCAGCAGAGGGTATGAACGAACTTAAACAAGAATTTTCAGATGATGATATAAGAAAAGCAATAGCGATTGCTAATCATCCTGAATTTAAAGGAGGCAACCATACAGGTGCTTCTAACAAGATTAACAGCATGAAGCCGGGATTAGCAGATCATCCTAAGGTTGCTAAAGCATTACAACAGGCTAACGAAAACAAAGGAGACAAATAATGGATAATTCATTTTCTAGTTTAGTAGCCAAGTTAAATCAGATGAGCGAAACTGGCGAAACAGCACAAAAGCATAAAGAAATTAAAGTAATTAAAAAAGCAAAGCAAAGCATCAAAGAAAAAAAACATACTAACCCAGATGTTAATGCTATGGCTAATTTACTTGAATCAATTGACGAGTCCAAACCTAATCATTTATTAGGTAGAGAAAAGACAAAATCCGTACCCAGCGGCGAAACAGATGGAACAACTAAGAATGCTAACAGAGGTAAACTTGTTGGTGAGGACATAGTTGACGAAGACTTAATTGCTGACCTCTCAAGTCAATTTAGAGATTTAATTGCTCCACAAACGGCAGTAGCAGAAGAAGAGCCTACTCCGGAAGCAGTTGGTGAATTTGCTGATCCAATTTATGATTTATGTGACGAATTAGAATGTGCGGACCACGCAGTATTTGACGATTTGGTTCGTTACTTAGATGGTGATACAATTAAAGATTTTGTAAAATATTTTAGACAAAATCATGATATGCCAGAAGGCGGCACTGACGAAGGTGTTGCGGCAACAATAGGTCAAGGAATTGATTCTGCTGTAGCAGGTGCTGGTAAGATGGCAGTTAAAGGTTTAAAGAAGGGTGCTAAGAAATTAAGTAAACTAGGAAGTAAAAATACTTCTACTTCATTTGATGGCAAAGGTGGTTCAGACACTACTACAACATATAACGAAAAGAAAAAAGATCATGACGGCGATGGAGACATTGACGGAGACGATTACATGGCCGCTAAAGATAAAGCAATTAAAAAGGCTATGGGCAAAAAAGAGGGCAAGTAAATGAAGTTTGGTGACATACACGAAATAAATTCAGTACTACAACAAATACAAAATGAAGAAAAAACTAA